>ERZ1031885.118-NODE-118-length-35316-cov-7.597799_pt1 | contig 35316 bp, 16 predicted proteins | sample MGYA00518168_ERZ1031885 | MGnify/ENA primary metagenome ERZ1031885 (study PRJEB33719, sample SAMN04261269) | wastewater metagenome | biome: rural village; feature: human; material: feces | host: Homo sapiens | place: El Salvador | collected 2014-01-14 ...
TCCTGCTGAACCGCTCTTCCGATCTGTAATCATCACCTTTTTGCTTTTAGGGGGTGCACTTGTCTCAAGTGCACCACAAAACTAACAAGGCAGTCAAAGACGGGCTTTCAGCCCGCATAGTATATAGACAAGCCCATTTAGCAAATATTACTATAAAACGTTGATAAACAAACCAATATAAGGGAAACTAATTGTTTACCGGACAGCATTTTATAATAGGAAAACGCAGATACGAAAAAGCGGGATTGCGACCGATGCGCAATCCCGCTTTCTATTATTATCTGTTTTATATCAAGAATTTACTCTGCAGCGAATACGAATTCGCCGGTGATGTCGTTGAAGAACACGTTGTATGTGCCTGCCGGAACCTTGATATTATTGTCGACACCATTTTTTGTGCAGGTGCCGTAGTATGTATCGGCTACGTTCATGTTAATGCCCCAGCTTGTGCTCCAATCGCCGTTAGCGCGGAACTTCAGTTCGGTATCTGCAGCGAAAGTTACCTTTGCTGTCCAGTTGTGCGGTGCGGTAGCAGTCATCATCTCGTCGCCATCCCAGTTGTTGAAGCCACCGATAAGACTAATCTTCTCGTACTCTGTAGGAGTCTGGTTGTCGAGCTTCACCCATGTGTACGACATTGCGTCGAAGTCTACCTTCAGTGTGTAGAAGGCGCCTTTTTCTGGACATACTATTGCTCCAGCATTGCTTGTCACGAGCTTGCCCGAAGCAGCGTTGTCGCCGTCGGTAGCTGCGCCGATACAGTTGTTCCAATCGCCGAAGTTGTTCTCGTCCCAAATCTTCAGGTTGCCATCACCAGTCCACTGTGTGGTGTAGGTCTGCACTGTCTGGCTCTCCGGGTAGAACATACAGGTCTTTGCTTGGTCGCTCCAGCCCTGCAACGCACCTACGAGATAATATATAGGTGTGTACTCCGAAGCCTTCGGAGTGAGCTTCAGCTCTATTGTGCCTGCCTTGATGAGCGCAGCCTGTCCGTCCTTCACGGCGTTCAGCAGCACCTCAGCGTTCATTGTGCGCTCTACTGGGCGTTTGCCGTAAGCCACTACCACTGCGTCGAGCAGTTCGGCTGTGCAGGCACGTCCGTTTCCGCTCACGTTTACCGTAGTCTTTGCAGCGTTCTGTGCTGTTATTTCGAGTCGTCCCTTTTCGAGAGTCACGCCCTCGGGAAGAGTCGCCTCGTTGAGTGTGAACACCGTCACGCTGTCTGATGTAACCTTATCGAAGTCGATAGGCTGTGCCACTGTAGCAGTGAAGTTAGGCAGTGTGATTATCTCTTCCTGCGGGTTCTGCTGTGGCTGGCTCCAGTCGTCGTAGCTGTCGTCGCACGAAGCGAGTGCGAGTCCCATGAAGCCGAATGCTAAAAGCTTTGAAATATTTTTCATTTCCTTTGTCTTTTTAATGTTGAAAAGTTGCTTTGTACAAGTCTCGCAGGCAGAAAAACCTGCGAAACTTGTGAAACTTCATTTTCTTACTTGATGCTACCCTTACCTGTAGAGAAGTTGAGGTAGAGCTTCTGGCCAACCTTACCTGCCACGCGGTCCTGATCGCCGCCCTTGCCACGGTAAGCGATCTCGCCGTTGAACACCATGAACTCAGAGTGCCACCAGTCGTTGCCCGGAACCTTAACGTAAGCACGTACACCAGCACCATCAGGTGTGTCTCCAAGGAATGCAGGTGAAACGAAGTCGCCATCCATTGTTGTCGGAACCTCAAACTTGCAGTCCTCCGCCAGTTCGGTATATTCGGTTTGGCCCATTGCTTCGCCGATGAGGTAAACGTTCGGCTCGTTGAACTCTACTGTGTACTTGATATCGCGTCCGCTTACAGAAGCAGTAACCACCATGAGGTACCACTGCGGAGTTGTAGAGCTGATGTTGCCGCCGTTATCAGAGATCTTGTCAGCGAGGTCGCCGGCTACGGTGATGCCGTTGTAGCCCTTCTCGTTGCCGTCCCAATCCTTAGCTGTGTTGATCTTAACGCCACCCTCGTCAATCCAAACCAGGCGCCAGAACATCTCCGGATGTTCGTAAACCGGCACGAACTCGAAGCTGTTGCCCCAGTCCCAGCTGCAGAAGTTGCCTACTACGTAGAGGTGTTCAGGCATTGTAACAGGAGCCAACGAGTAGTTGAGATGAACGTTCTCAAGGCAGATGACGTTAGAAAGAATCTCGGTGTCAGCCACCGGCTCGCCGGTATCGGTTGTCATGTAGGCACGCATACGTACATATACCTTTACATCCATCGGGAAGTCGGCTTCGCTCTTGCCTGCGTTCAGTTCCATTGTGGTGAGTGTGCTTGCGAGCAGAGCTGCGTCTACGCTGCATACTGTTTTAGGGAACGATTGGTCGAGTTCTACGAAGTCGGTCATATCTTCCTTCAGCGATACTTGCACCTTATACATAGTAGATGCCGGGAAACCGTAGTTAGGCTGCGAGCATGTGAACACTATTGCTGAAGAGTTGGTGAGGTCGATATTCGTAGCAGCCAGTGCCGGAGTGTTCAAACGAAACTCCGTCGGTGTTTTAACGATTGGATTGCTGTCGTTGTCGTCCTCGCACGATGTGAACATCACGAGACCCATCATGATCAGCAATGCCGATTTCAATATCTTTTTCATATTGCTTATGCTTGTTTGTTAGGTTGATTGTAACGGGGGAGGAGAGGTTGTCGCTCTCCTCCGGACGTTGTTATTAGTTGGTGTAACCAGGGTTCTGTTTGAGGTTTGTGTTGCTCTGGAGCTGTGTCAGAGGAATCGGGTATATGTTCTTGTATGCCTCGAAGTCCTTGCCAGCCGACTCGCCGCCTTTCCAGTCCCAGTTGTAGCCGGTGTTGCCACCGAAGAGTCCGAAGCGGATGAGTGTTGTGCGGCGCATACCCTCGAAGTAGAACTCGCGAGCCCATTCGTCGCAGATTTCGTTGAGCGAGTAGTTGCTTGACTCGGCACGAGTGCTTGCGTTGGCGCGTTCGCGCAGCTTGTTCAGAACGCGTGTGCCTTCCTGCGATGTCTTGCCACCGTTGAGGCGAGCGTCAGCCTCTGCATAGTTGAGGTAAGCCTCTGCAGCACGCATGAATGGCCAGTCCATATCGGCGAAAGCCGGGTCGGTGTTTGTAGAGTTGTCGCTGTTGTAGTTGAGGAACTTGCAGACACCGTAGCCTTCAGCCGACTTTGTGATGTTCTCAATCTCGTATGTGCGACCCTCGCCCCAGAAGGTAGCGCGGTCGTCGCCAGCCTGAGCAGTCATCTCGTAAGAAGGAACCTCAGGAGCTACTGAGCTCGGGAAGAACTTCTTGAGCAACGCTGTGCGTGGGTGCAGACCGATCCACTGCTGACCTACCAAACCGTTAGAACCGGTTGCGTCATCGGGGTTGGCGTGCATAGCCGGATCGAAGCAAGCAGCGATGAGGAAGAGCGAGTTGCCGTAGCTTCTGGTCTTGCCAGAGATGTTCACGATAGGGAAGATAATCTCCTTTGTGGCATCAGTTTTGTCGTTGTCGCCCATGAACACGAGCTGGTATGCACTCCAGCGTCCTGCGGATGTAGTGTTGATGTCGTACGGAGACTCCATCACCTTCTTGGCGTAGTCCTTAGCCTTCTGCCATTCAGCATTGCCGGTGTAAACCTCGGCGTTGAGATAGAGGCGTGAGAGGAGCAGCCAGCAAGCAGCCTTGTCTACACGACCATAGTCGGCATCGCTACCGGTCTTCACTCTCGGTTCGGCGAGGTCTGGCTCAATAGCGTTCAGCTCTTCTACGAGCCACTTGTAGAGTTCTGCGCGTTCCATTCTGTGCGGTTTCTCGAGTGTTGTAGAGAAGCCTACGTTTCCGTAAGCGTCCATGAGCAGGTAGTACTGCATAGCGCGGAGGAAGCGGCACTCTGCTGTCTTCTGCTTGTCCTCGCCGCCTGCCACCTCAAGATACTGGTTGCAGAATGTGATGCCCAGGGTGAGTCGGGTGTAGTAGAGCTTCACCCAAGGGTGTGACGGGTCGAACTTAGCCGAGTTGAGCTCCTGCAGACCGTCGCCCCATGAGCATGTAGCCTCGTCGGTAGGCAGCTCGTTCATGTTGAACATGGCACGTACAAGGCCGGTCATACCATTGTCGGTGAATCCCTTTACGTCCGGATCGGAGTCGCTGTCATCTCCGCTGCCGTTGCCGTTGATGCCGAAGTTGGCGTAACACTTGTTGAGCAGTCCGTCGTTGTTGACATTGAGGTCGATCTTCGGGCTGATAGGCTCCTTGTCAAGGTCGTTGAGGCACGATGTCGAAGCGAGGCTGATGAGCAGCGCAGCGGCAGGTGCGAGAGCCGATTTTATATATCTTTTCATTGTCGTGAATCGTTTAAGTTATGTTTTTTTGTTTAGAAGTTGAGGTTCAGACCGAACTGGAATGTGATAGGACGCGGATAAACGTCCTTGTCGATGCCGCTGTATACCTCAGGGTCGATGCCGCTGTACTTGGTGATGGTGAACACGTTGCTGCAAGAAGCGTACACACGACCAGAGATGCCCTTCCATGAGCCGCTCTTGAAGAGACGGTTGAACGAGTAGCCGAGTGTGATGTTGTCCATCTTCAGGAACGAAGCGTTCTGCACGAAGTAGTCGGAGAGCTTCGATGTGTTAGAGTCTGACAACCAGCCGAGGCTGCTTACAGAACGGTTAGCCAGGTAAGAGCTCTGGCACCATACAGCACTTGTGGTCTTCAGACGCTGTCCCTGCTCGAAGTTGTTGTACACGTAGTTGCCGAGGCTTGCACGGAGTGAGAATCCGAGGTCGAAGTTCTTCCACTCAACGCGTGTAGAGAAGCCCATTGTTACAGGAGCCATAGAGCTCTTGTAGAGATAGCGGTCAGCCTCAGAGATGACACCATCGCCGTTGCGGTCTACTACCACGCCCTCAAGCGGTTTGCCGTTCTTGTCGTAAACCTGCTGGTAAACGTAGAACGAGTTGGCAGCGTAGCCGGTCTGGTAAGCGAGCACCTTGTTAGAAGAGTCGATGTTGTCGCCGGTCATTACGGGGTCGCCGTTGTCGCTCACGCCGTTGAGGTCGGTGATGCGGTTGCGGTTGTACGTGAAGTTATAGTTCATTGTCCAGTACCAGTCCTTGGTGTTCACTGCTACGTAGTTCAACGAAAGCTCAACACCGGTGTTCTTCAACGAACCGATGTTCTGCAAGCCGCGGTCGGCAGAGCCGGCGAGTGCAGTTACAGGTGCGTTGTTGATAAGGTCGTCGGTCTTGCGTACGTACCAGTCGATGCTACCGGTGAGTCGCTTGCAGATGCCGAAGTCGAGACCGAGGTTATACGTTGTTGTGGTCTCCCACTTCAGATCTTCGTTGTAGTAGAGCGGAGTGTAGATAGAGCCGTCGCCGATAACCGGGTAGCGGCCGAAGTTCTGTCCCTTCTTGTACTGCTTGAACCAGATGTAGTTGGAGATGCCTTCCTGCTGACCGGTCACACCGTAGCCGGCGCGGAACTTCAAGTCGGAGAGCCACTTGATATCCTTAAGGCAGTTCTCGTCCTTCATGCGCCAAGCGAAGGCGAACGACGGGAAGAGTCCCCAGTGGTCCTTGAAGCGTGATGAACCGTCGTCGCGCACCGTAGCGGTGAAGAAGTAGCGGTTCATGAGTGTATAGTTGGCACGTCCGAAGAACGAAACGAGGAAGTTCTCGTACTTGTCTACGTCCTTAGTGGTATTGAATACCTTACCTGCAAGTGATGGGTGTGTCTGCGGGTAGTACTGCTTCCACGAGTTGTTGTAGCGGAAGAAGAAGTGCTGATACTCGTAACCGCCCATGATGTCGAAGTGGTGGTTCTTGCTGAAGTCCTTGTAGTACTGAGCGTAGAGGCTGAGCAGCTCGTTGCGCTTGAAGTTCTCATTGTCTGTGATGCCACCATAATATAATGTAGAGGCATAAGATTGAGGCTGCGACTCGTCCTCTGTGCCCTTAGCCACCTCAAGACCGAGAGTAGCGTGCAGACGCAGGTCTTCGAAACCGTGTACCTTATAGTCGATGTCAGCTGAACCGATGAACGATCTTACCTTCTCCTGCTTGTTGCCGAGTTCGAGCAGAGCGAGCGGGTTGGCAGGAGCGTCCTTGAAGCGTGTGTAAGGCCATGACGGGTCGCCAAGTCTGCTTGCGTCGGTAAGCCAGTTGAAGTAGCCGCCGAAGTTCTGCAGCGTCTTCTGTGCGTTAGAACCGAGCATAGCGAGGTCGTGCTGCGATGTGAAAGCGTACGGGTTCTGTGTCGGGTCGAACGAAACGGCATTGCCGATGGCAGCATTCTCAGCCTTCTTAGCCTTAGAGAACATACCCTTGGCGTTGAGGTTGAGGTTGAGGTGGTTGTTTAGCAACGACGGGTTGAGGTTTACGGCTGCCGTGTAGCGGTTGTAGTCAGAGTTCTTCAAGATACCCTGCTGGCTTGTGTAGCCGAGAGATACGCGGTAGGGCAGATAGTCCTTTACAGAGCCTGATACCGTCACGTTATGGTCGTGGCTCACTGCCTTGCGGTAGATAAGTTCCTGCCAGTCGGTGTTGGCTGTACCGAGAGCCTTGACTGCATCGTCGTTCTCGTTGAAGAGGCTCTTCACGTAAGCACGGTACTCGTCGCCGTTCATAACGTCCTGAGTCTTCTTCTTCATAGAGAGCGATACAGAGCCCGAGTAGCTTACCTCCGGCTTCTGACCCTTGTGACCCTTCTTTGTGGTGATGATGATGACACCGTTAGAACCGCGCGAACCGTAGATGGCTGTAGCCGATGCGTCTTTCAGCACGTTGAACGACTCAATATCCTGCGGGTTGATAGTAGAGAGGAGGTTAGAGCCTGTGTTGCCCACCTTGTTGTTGTCCATAGGCACGCCGTCGATAACGATCAGCGGGTCGTTGCTGGCGTTCAGTGAAGAGCCGCCACGGATGCGGATCTGTGTACCTACGCCTGGCTCACCAGAGTTTGACGTTACGTTCACACCTGCCACCTTACCCGAGAGCATGTCCTGAGCGTTCACCACAAGACCTTTGTTCTTTGAGTCGGGCTTGAGAGCTGTAACCGAACCGGTAAGGTCCGACTTCTTCACAGCGCCGTAACCGATTACGACAACCTCGTTAAGTGTCGACGAAGCGTTCTTGAGATGGATTGTTAGGTTCTGACCAGCCTGCACCTTTACAGGCTCATAGCCGATGTAAGTCACTTCAATGGTCGACTTCTTGTCGGCATTGATAGAGAAATTACCGTCGATGTCTGTGACAGCACCAGTCTTGCCACCAACAACCTTGACGGAAGCACCGATAACCGGCTCGCCGGTTTCGTCTACTACGTTGCCTTTCACAACAACCTGCTGTGCGAAGGCACTTGCCGACAGGAACAAGCCTGCTGAGAGCGTAGCTGTTCTGAGGGCATTAGGGAATTTAACCTGCTTCTTCATGTAGCTTTTGATTTTATAATAAATTGTTTTTAGTCACAAATGTTATTAGGATCTTTCCACGTGCAAAATTATGATTTATATCAATTCGTTGCACTTTTTTTTAATATAAATCTAATGTATAGTGTGTGTAAACGTTTACGCAAGCAAGAGGGCGTGTCAAAAATATTAAATAAAGAAATTTGAATCCTAATAAAAGTCATCGTGCAGCGTACGCGATCCAATCGGACGGCGTACGCAATCCGATTGGACGGCGTACGGAATCCGATCGGGCGGCGTTCGCTGCACGATGACAGATCGCTATCAATTAAGGACGAATATGTGTGTTATTAACAATGGTTTGAGGGTGTTGCGGTGGCAAGGATACCACCGCTACTAACTACCGCGTTATTTCTTGATGCGAGCCACGCACAGGGCGCCCAGCACGAGCGACGCCGCAGCCACGAGCATCATGTTGCTCTGCACCGAGCCTACCATCGAGAGCAGCGTACCGCCGCACGCCGCAGCGATGATCTGCGGTATGCAGATAGTGCCGTTGAAGAGTCCGAGGTAAGCGCCCTTGTGTCCGTAGCCCTCAAGAGCGTTCGTGACGAAAGCGAACGGCATGGCGAGCATCGCAGCCCATGCGCAACCGATGAGCATGAACGGCAGAGCGAGCAGGTTCTGGTCGTGCACGAACGGCACGAGAGCGAAGCCCACGGCGCCGATGACAAGGCTCAGCGCGTAAGCCGCCTTCTCGTTCTTGAAGCGTGGCAGAGCCATTGCCCACAGTACAGAGCCGATAGCCTGCCAGCAGAACATCACGCCAACCCAGTTGCCTGCCTCTTGATAGCCCTTCGATGCGGTGTCGGTGGTGTTCCATATGGTGTCGGCGATGGTGCCGTTGGTGTATGTCCACATGAACATGAATGCTGTCCAGCAGAAGAACTGCACGGCGCCCACCTTCCAGAACATCGACGGAGCGTTGCGCAGCAGCTCAATCCAGTTGGCTTTGCCTTCGTCCTCCTCAGGCTTCGCCTCGTTGTACTCGGCGTACTCCTGCGGGTTCCACTCCTTCACCTTCAGTGTGGTGTAGATGACGCAGAGGATGAGTATAGCGGCGCCGATGTAGAACGAGTAGATTACGGAGTCGGGTATGACGCCCTTCTCTGCCTCGTTGGCTATGCCGATGGCTGTGAAGAAATAGGGGAAGAGGTAGCCCACGATAGATCCGGCGTTGCAGAGGAACGACTGTATGGAGTAGGCGAGCGACTTCTGCTTCTCGTTAACCATGTCGCCCACGAGCATCTTGAACGGTTGCATCGCCATGTTGATGCTCGTGTCGAGGAACATCAGCGAGATGAGGCCGAACACCATCGCTGCGCCGACCGCCATGCCGAACGAACCGGCGTTGGGCAGCAGGCACATCACGGCTACAGCCACCGATGCGCCGATGAAGAGATAGGGAATGCGGCGTCCGAAGCGACACCATGTGCGGTCGCTGAGTGTGCCGATGATGGGCTGCACGAGGATGCCCATGAGCGGCGGCAGTATCCAGAAGTAGCTGAGGCTATGCGGGTCGGCACCAAGTGTGGCGAAGATGCGCGAGATGTTAGCGCTCTGTAGGGCGTACGCAATCTGTACGCCGAAGAATCCGAAACTGAGGTTCCACAGTTTCCAGAAACTTAGGTTTGGTTTTGGTTTCATTGTTATTTGTTTTTTGGGTTTTCTTAGCTCTTGGTGCTCTCTCTCACGACGAGCCTTGTTCTTACGACGCGCTTCTCTATATGGTCGCGCGGCGTGATGCCCTCCACCTTGTCCATGAGTATGGTGGCAGCCTCTTCGCCCACCTTCGTTCCGCGCTGCTCCACCGTAGTGAGCTGCGGGTCGCAGGCGATGGCGCGCTCGCCGTTGGTGAATCCGCATACCGAGACGTCGTCGGGCACGCGGAATCCGTTGTGCTTAGCCGTGTACATCACGCCGATAGCCGTGTCGTCGTTCACGCAGAAGAACGCATCGGGGCGGTCTTCGCGGCGCAGCACGTCGGGCGTGATGCGCTCGGCGTCTTCGCGGTTGTCGCAGACGAACACCAGCGACTCGTCGGGCTGCATGCCAGCCTTCAGCAGGGCGTCGTGATAGCCGTTGTAGCGGTTCTGTCCGAGCGCCGTCTTGCCCTTCATGCCGTAGAAGGCGATGCGGCGGCAGCCCGTCTCGATGAGGTGGGTAACGGCGATGAACGCACCCTGATAGTCGTCAACTACCACACGGCTGGCGTCCACGCCCGTGCAGATACGGTCGTAGAACACGAGCGGTATGCCGCGGTCGATGAGCGACTGGAAGTGGGCGTAGTCCTGCGTCTCCTTAGCCTGCGACACGATGACGCCGCACACCTGATGAGCCTCGAACATCTGGCAGAGCTGCACCTCGCGGTCGTACTGCTCACGTGATGTTGTGGCGATGATGCGGTAGCCGCGCTTCGACGCAGCGTCCTCAATGCCGTTGAGAATGGTGGAGAAATAATAATGGGTGAACTCGGGCACGATGACGCCAATCACCTTCACCGGCTGCTTGTGAGAGTTGCGCAGCGACTTGGCGATGTCGTTCGGATAGAAGTTGTGCTCATGAGCATACTCGCAGATAAGCTTGCGCTTCTCCTCGCTGACGCGTTCACTGCCGTTGAGCGCACGCGACACAGTGGCTATGGACACACCGAAATGCTCGGCTATATCCTTCATCGTTGTGGGTTGTAGTTCAGACATTCGTTTGATTGGTTTTTAATTACGATACAAAGTTATCACATTATTTTAAAATAGATTGCATGAGCGGCTTACAGAATTTAGTTGCGCCGTGAAAACGTTTGCATACTTTGTATGCGGAGTCCTACTTCCAGAACAGCTTATCCATAAGTTCGTAGCGCTTCTCCATGTTCGGGTCTTCCTTTACGAATGTGTTCACGTCGATCTGCAGCACTGGAGCTACGCTCTTGCCGTTGGTTGTAGGCCAGTCGACGAGTCCGAGTCCGTTCGGGTTGCCGGTCTTCACGAAGTTGACGTAGTAGTTGCTGAAGATGTCGGAAACGACGTAGTCTTCAGGCTGCCAGTCGAACACGCGGTTGGTGGGCAGTGTGCCCATAGCATACTCGATGTCGGCAGAGTGAACGGCACCGGTAGCACGCGGAGCGGCAGGCGTGTCGTCGGTCTTGTCCTGAACGCCGCCTGCAAGGCCAGCCACCTTGTCCTTCAGCAGCATGTCGGGACGCGGATGGCAGTAGCGGTAGCGGTAAACAGGCTGTCCGCTGGTGAGTTTGTGCATGTTGCCCCACTTCCATGTAGAGTAGTCGAGGAAGCAGTCGCCGCCGAGTTCGTTGCCCGGCTGTCCGGTTACGTCGGCGTCGGTGTTGAGTCCGTAGAGCTTGAAAAGCTCGTCGGTAGCGTCGCCGAAGATGTTGCGTGCCGCAGCCTTCAGGTTCTCAACGGTTGCCGGTTTGTCGCCGAGGATAAACATGGCGTTCGCCTCCAGATTGTTGCCGCCGATGAGCAGCGGCACCTTGGTCTGCTCGCCATTGGCGAAGACGTCGTAAGGCTGCTTTGTCCAGAAATAGCCGTCCACGTTGTATACAGTGACGCCACTTCTGCCAGCCTTCTTCATAAGTTCCTCAGCCGGCATGGCGCGCAACTCCTTTAAGTTCTTGCAGCCTATCTTCTTTGCCATCTCCACGCCTCGTGCCTCAGCCTCTTTCAGCGTGTTCACCTTCTTCATTCCTATCACCGAACCGCTCGAACCCATAGCCTGGGCGAACAGCCCCTGGCACAAAGGCGAAGCCATGAGAGCGCTGACTGACATAGAGCCAGCCGACTCGCCTACGATAGTGATGCGCTCAGGGTCGCCGCCGAAAGCGGCAATGTTGTCCTTAACCCATTTGATGGCAGCCACCTGGTCGAGCAGACCATAGTTGCCCGAGCCTTTGTATGCGGTCTCCTTGGAGAGTTGCGGGTGGGTGAAGAAGCCGAAGATGCCCTCGCGATAGTTGGCTGTAACGGAGATGATGCCCTTGCGAGCCATGGCGTCGCCGGCATAGCGCGGTTCGCTGCCGCTGCCAGCTATCAGTCCGCCGCCGTTGAAGTAGATGAGAACAGGCAGATGCTCGTTCATGTCCTTTGCCGGTGTCCAGATATTGAGATACAGGCAGTCTTCGCTCATCTTCTTCGTGCCGAAGTTCATGTCGCCGAATATGCTCTCCTGCATAGGGTTGGGTCCGAACTCCTTTGCCTGTCGCACGCCCTGCCACTTTGCTACGGGCTGCGGAGCCTTCCAGCGGAGGTCGCCCACGGGCGGAGCAGCAAACGGAACGCCCTTGAATGTCTTTACGCCCGACTCGTTGACGCCTTCGAGTGTGCCTTCCGCAACGTTCACTCTTGCGGGTTGCTGTGCGAACAATGCTCCTGCGAGCAGTGTAAGCACGAATGTAAGAAATGATTTTCTCATATTTTTTAGATTTTGATGTTATTTGGTTACAATCTGCAAATTTATCCTTTTTTAGTTAGAATCTGCTAAAAACTGATTAATATTATGACCGTATATCGTGATTTGAAAGGATTGTGCCGACAGATACGAGCGTCAAGATACCATGTAAGCCTAAAAAACTGAGCCAATCGCATTGATATTCCAAATATTTTTTGTTTATTTGCAAAGTAAAACAATAACTACGACGGGCAGAATATGCAACTATGACGAGCCGAATTACACCTTATTATATATATAGCTTTCAACTCGTCTACGAAAACGTTAACCCGCAAGGCTAATCTTACGCACGACCGCCCGCCGAATAAAAGAATAAAACTATGGGAAAAGGAAAGAAAGGCGGCAAACGCTTAACCAAGAAACAGCTCGCCCCGAAGCTGGAAGAACTCTTTACCGCTAATCCGGGAAAGACGCTTACGTTCAAAGAGATTTTCCGCACACTCCACCTCGACACTCATCCGCTGAAGATGCTCGCCATCGACATCATGGAGGAGATGGCGTGGGACGACTTCATCACCAGAGTGACCGACAACTCCTACCAGCTCAATATGAAGGGACAGGTGCAGGAGGGCATCTTCCAGCGCAAGACAAACGGCAAGAACTCTATCATGCCCGACGACTCAGACAAGCCTATCTTCGTGGCTGAACGCAACTCGATGTGGGCTCTCACCGGCGACCGCGTGCGCTTCGCTTGCATGGCTCGCCGCAAGAACCACATAAAGGAGGCGCAGGTGATAGCTATTCTGGAGCGCGCCAAGGACACCTTCGTCGGACGACTCTCGTTCGACCACGACCTCTGCACGCTCATCTCTCCGGCAAACGTGCTGGCTAACAGCATAATCATTCCGCGCCGCAAGCTGAAAGGCGGCAAGGACGGCGACAACGCCGTGGTGCGCATCGTCGAGTGGCCCGACCAGGACCACCGCAACATGATTGGCGAAGTGGTGGACGTGCTCGGAAAGGCTGGCGACAACGACGTGGAGATGAACACCATCCTCGCACAGTACGGCTTGCCGTATAAGTATCCGAAGAACGTGGAGGAGGCTGCCGAGAAGATTTCGGCGGAGATAACGCCGGAGGACTACGCCGAGCGCGAGGACTTCCGCGACGTCTTCACCTGCACCATCGACCCGAAGGACGCAAAGGACTTCGACGACGCGCTCTCTATCCGACAGCTCAAGGAAGGTCTTTGGGAGGTGGGCGTTCATATCGCCGATGTGTCGCACTACGTCACAGAAGGCTCCGTGATTGACAAGGAGGCGGTGAAGCGCGCTACGAGCATCTACCTCGTCGACCGCACCATACCGATGCTCCCCGAACGTCTCTGCAACTTCATCTGCTCGCTCCGACCGGATGAGGAGAAGTTAGCGTTCTCCGTAATCTTCAACCTCGACGAGGAGGCGAACGTGAAGGCATACCGCATTGTTCATACAGTTATCAAGTCGAACCGCCGCTACGCATACGAGGAGGTGCAGGAGCTGCTCGAGCAGAACGGCGTGGTAGACGGCACGGGCGAACCCGCACCTGCAGCGCCTAAGGGCGGCTACAAGGGCGAGAACGCCGACGCGCTCATCATGCTCGACCGACTGGCTAAGAAGCTACGCGCTGCACGCTTCAAGAACGGCGCCGTGAAGTTCGACCGCGAGGAACTGCACTTCGACGTAGACGAGAAGGGAAAGCCGGTGCGCTGCTACTTCAAGCGCTCGAAGGATGCCAACAAGCTCATCGAGGAGTTCATGCTCCTCGCCAACCGCACCGTGGCTGAGTCGGTGGGCAAGGTGGCGAAGGGCAAGAAGCCGAAGACGCTGCCTTATCGTGTGCACGACAACCCCGACCCGACAAAGCTCGAGACGCTGCGCGAGTTCGTGGTGAAGTTCGGCTACAAGATGAAGACCGACGGCACGAAGGGCGCACTCGCCAAGTCGCTCAACACGCTCATGTCGGCGTGCGAGGGCAAGCGTGAGCAGAACCTCATACAGACCGTGGCGCTGCGCGCTATGATGAAGGCGAAGTATTCTATACACAATATCGGTCACTTCGGACTGGCGTTCGACTACTACACCCACTTCACATCGCCTATCCGCCGCTACCCCGACACGATGGTCCATCGACTCATCACACGCTACCAGCAGGGCGGACGCTCTGCCAACAAGGAGCACTACGAGGAGCTTTGCGAGCACTCGTCGGAGATGGAGCAGATTGCTGCCAACGCCGAGCGCGACTCTATAAAGTATAAGGCTGTGGAGTTTATGTCTGAACGTGTGGGCAATGTCTACGACGCACACATCTCGGGCATACAGTCATACGGCATCTACTGCGAGATTGACGAGAACCACTGCGAGGGTCTTGTGCCGATGCGCGACCTCGACGACGACTACTACGACTTCGACGAGCGCAACTACTGTCTTGTGGGTCGCCGCCATCACAACAAGTATCAGCTCGGCGACCCGGTACGCATCAAGGTGGCAAGCGCCAACCTCGAAAAGAAACAGCTCGACTTCACTTTGGCCGACTAATAAGTGGGTGCACTTCTCAGGGGGTGCAGTTGTCTCAACTGCACCAACCAAGTAGAATTGGTATACTCAGGGGGTGCACTTGTCCCAAGTGCACCAACCAAGTAAGAAGTGTACCAACCAAGTATCTTCAGGGGGTGCACTTGTCTCAAGTGCACCGACCAAGCAAGAACTGCACCAACCGAGTAGAAGTGACACCATTATCTTGGTTGGTGCACTTGAGACAAGTGCACCCCCTATAAGTGCCTTTTTTCAATTCATTTCTCACCCTCTAACCCCCAACCCCATCATGCCCCACATCACCTTCCTAAACCGTCGTTCCGACATTCTCATTCAGTGTGGTCACTTGCCCCATTGGTTTCAGCCAGAGGCGGTGCAGTTTATCACTTTTCGCCTTGCCGACTCACTTCCTCAGACCAAACTGCAGGAGTTGTCACTCATGCGCGAGGCGTTAGGACGGTGCGAGACAAAGGATGGAGAGCTGACGGCAGAGGAAGAACGTTTGGAAGAAATAGTGGAGGGGTGGTTGAAGATTGGATATGGCGGTTGTGTGTTGAGCAATGCGCAGTGCAGGCAATTTGTTGAGGAAGCTCTGTTCTTCAACGACAAGCAGACGTATCACCTCCATGCCTTCGTCATAATGCCCAATCATGTTCACATTCTATTGTCGCCGATAGGAGAAAACAGCGTTGTCTCTATTGTCAGTAAGTTGAAACGCTATTCGTCACGTATGATAAAACAATGTGTAGGGACGGATGGTAATGTGTGGCAACGTGAGATGTTCGATCGTATGATGCGTGGGGAAGATGACTTCGCACATAAACTGGCATACATTGTTAATAACCCTAACGGACTTCCGGAAGATAGCTACTCATTATATGTAGCAGACAACGTGCAGTATTTGCTGTAGTGGCTTTCAGGGGGCGCTTCTAAGTGGCTTTCAGGGGGTGCTTTCAGGGGGTGCACTTGTCTCAAGTGCACCAACCGAGTTGCCTTATAGGGGGTGCATCCCCTGCAAGAAGTGTACCATTATCTTGATTGGTGTACTTGGTTGGTGCACTTGAGACAAGTGCACCCCCTGCAAGAAGTGCACCAAGTTAGCTCGGTTGGTGCACTTGAGAGACGCCTGCATCCCTTTGATGGACATCTGCTCCCGAAATGTTAAAGATGTTAATATAATAAAAACGAAATATCTGATTTATATCTTTTTCACAAAAAATGCGTATTTTTGCAGAACAAATGGAAGCGTACTAACCATACTCTCCATTCTCTAACTTTTTACACATACATTCGTTAAAGAAAAACTGAATCAATTTACTAAATACAAATCTTTATGGCGAATTTTTCCCGCAAAACTTTGACTCTCGCAGCAGGTCTTGTACTTTCTGTGATGAGTGCTAACGCACAGCAGATGCGTGAAGGTTATGTAGAAGCTGGCAAGAACACTGGCAGCGAAAACTTCCACACCCTTATCCAGGGTTGGACTCCTGGCAGCCAGATAACAGCAGACGACAACTTCTACATCTCACGTGTGAAGCCACGTGCTCGTTTCCGCAACGAGGCTACACAGGTGCGTCTTGATCTCAATGCAAAGAACGACAAGAAGCTCATCGCTTGGATCCCGGTAAACAACCCCGATTTCAACGCACTTCCTAACGGCGTATTCGACTCAGAGGTATTCTCTATGTGGTCGTACGTTACACACTGGGGCGACTGGACTGCACCTCTCGGACGTATTCCGGCTGCTTTCCTCGACGTTGCTCACAAGAACGGTGTAGGTGTTTCTGGTGTTGCTTCTATTCCTAACGCAAGTCTTAGCGCAAGCTGGTCGGCATGTCTTAAGGGTATCGGCTCTATGGACGTAGACAAAGCTTCTAAGTTCTTCCAGTACTATGGTATCGACGGTATGGGCTACAACTCAGAGTTCTATAACGGTAATTCTGTAGTGAAGCCGGTACGCACATTCCACGCAGCTCTCGTTAAGAAGATGAAGCCGGTTAACCCCGTATTCGAGAACTTCTGGTATGACGGTACAAACGACTTCGGTCAGGTTACATTCGACGGTGGTCTCGGCAACCATAACAAGGAGACATTCGGTGACAAGGACAACGTACGTACATCACTCTTCTTCAACTACAACTGGAACCGTGGTCAGCTCGGTCCTTCTGTGGCATTTGCAGAGAAGCTCGGTCGCGATCCGCTCGATATCTACTGCGGTGTGAACATGCAGGGTGGTCAGCCTGGCGGCACATCATGGTCGTTGCTGCCTGATCAGCGCGTTTCTATCGGTCTTTGGGGCGCTCACTCATACAACATGTTCTGGGAGAGCCGTGCAGAGCTCGGTTCGTCTGACGAGATGAAGCAGTTCGCTTATCTCCGTCGTACAGAGTGCTACTTCGGTGGCGGCAACCGTAACCCGGTTATCACTCCGTCTATTGTTGACAAGCATCAGTACACAGCATACAACCCGACTTGGCACGGTATGGCTGCATTCATGACAGCACGTTCACCGCTGAGCTGGGATCTCGCTGAGGAGCCGTTCATCACTTATTTCAACCTCGGTAACGGTAAGTTCTTCAACCTTAACGGCGAGCGCAAGACCAGCACACCTTGGTACAACGTAGGTATGCAGGACTACCTGCCGACATGGCACTTCTGGTTCGCTAACAAGCTCCTCGGACGTACAGCAGCTGACGTTCCGGCTGAGGGCCTCGACGCTCAGTTCGTATGGGACGACGCTTACTTCGGAGGTTCTACACTCAAGATTTCTGGTACAACTGCTAACGAGTATCTCCACCTCTTCAAGACAAAGTACGCTTTGAAGAAGGGTGACGTTATCACTGTTCGCTATAAGCTCAACGAGGGCGCAACCGACCTCGACCTCGTTCTCTCTGCAGAGGGCAGTGAAGACAAGGGCGTAGCTTACAACCTCTGCAAGACAGAGCGCGTAGCTGACGTTAACGACTGGGTTAAGCAGACATTCACAGTAGGTTCTGACTTCGACGGCAAGACTCTTGCTCTCGTAGCTCTCAATTTCAAGAACGCTAAGAACGTCGACCTCATGCTCGGCGAGTTCTCTATCGTTCGTGGCAACTACGCTACACCGGCTGCTCCGGTTATCGACGCTGCTAACACCAAGATGCTCTACAACAGCAAGGCTGGTATGGACGCTAAGATTATCTTCAACATGCCTAACAACAAGGCAGCTGGCGAGCCGTGCTACAACCTCGACGTTAAGACATCTCACTTCCGTCTCTACGCTCAGGAGGAGGGCAAGGAGCCGATGCTCATGGGTACAACAACTTCTTGGGCAGGTCTCTACTACTCTATACCAGTTGTAAAGGCAAACGCTAAGGTACGCCTCGGTGTTTCTGCAGTAGCTCTCGACCACAAGACAGAGTCAGAAATCGCTTGGAGCAACTACATGGAGCCTGCTACATACGTTTACAATGACGATATTCAGAGCAACAAGAAGACTATCAAGCCGAACGAGGAGTTCACACTCAGCTACATCGACCCTGAGCACCCGGCTGCTAAGTGGGAGATCGTTAAGGACGGCGCTGTAGTTAAGAGTGGCGATGGCAACTCTTGGACAACATCACTTGCTGACCTCGGTAGCTACGACCTCAAGGTTACTGGCAACGAGTACGGTGAGGATGGTGCTGCTAAGCAGACCACACGCACATACGCTGCTTACATCCAGATCACTGGCGAGGGCACAGGTGCTCTGCCTGAGATCTACACTCTCACAGCTAACGGTAGCGATGAGGAAGTTTCTCTCAAGACCGGCGAGAGCGTTAAGATGGCTTACACAGGTCGTCACGCTGACGGTGCAGGTTCACAGGGTCTCGACCTTAAGGAGAAGCGTTTCGGTGTTGCTGCTTCAGACCTCGGTCTCGTAGGTAAGAAGTCTTACTCTATCTCATTCTGGTTGAAGATTAACGGCATCAAGTCTGGCGATCCTACAACTCTCTTCAATGTTTACAACAAGCAGGATGGTTGGCCTAAGACAGACTGGGGTTGGAACTGGTCTGGTATCAGCGCAGATGGTAGCATCGATCACTATAACTTCCGTGGTACAGACGCTACTTCTAACAAGGAGCTTCACTATAAGTATGCTAACACTAAGCTGCCTGTAGGCAACTGGGTACACATAACAATGGCCTTTGATTATAACGATGGCGGTAACTTCCGTAGCGACCTGTTTATAAATGGCGTTAAGCAGACCGTTACTTCATGGGATCGTACCGGTGGAGCCACAAAGACAACAGAACCAGACTATGAGAACGATATCTATGGCATCACAAACGGTATGTACCTCTGCATCGGTGGTCCGCTTCATCAGCGTTACGGTATCGATGGTGTTATCGACAACGTAGTAGTTTGGGATAAGGCAGTCACAGCAGTAGACGCTAAGGTTGCTATGGGCGACCTCAACGCTAAGAGCCTCCCTGCTGGTGTAATGGCATTCTGGGATTTCGAGAAGAAGGCTACAAACAATGTATTCACATCTGCAGGTACAAAGGCAGTGAATGCTGGTATGCAGGATATGGTTGCAGGTGGCAGCGAGGGTCAGGCTACTCTTAAGTTTGTTGAGCCGACCTACATCGTTGGTTCACCATTCGTATCAGGCGAGACATATAAGGTAGAGACCAAGCCTATATGGACTGCTAAGAACGCTACATTCGCTGACATTACTGGTAACGGCGAGGCTGGTTCTGCAAACGTTTCGTTCCGCACAGGTGGCGACTACGACGTAACTCTTACACTCTCTAACGCTCTTGGTAAGGCAGAGAAGACATTCTCTGTAATCAAGGTGGCTTATCCTACCGGCGTTGACGCTGTAGAGGGCGCAGAGATGAAGGCTTACACAGTAGGCGAGGATGCAGTAGTAGAGTTCGCTGAGGCTGGCGCATACGAGGTTAGCGTTTACACTACAGCAGGTGAGCAGGTTGCTCGCAAGGCTGCTCAGCTCAACGCTGGCAACGTGGTTAACGTACACCTCGCTAAGGCAGGCATCTACGTGCTTAATGTGAAGAAGGACGGCAAGACCGTTCGCACTGTGAAACTTATTCGTAAGTAAAATAAATCTATAAGTTGACGAGTAAACGAGTAAATATATAGACGAGTGAACGAGTTGACAAGCAGACAAGCCGATTATATACCTTATATTATATATAGGTGTGCAAAAAGCTCGTTTGCTCGTCCACTCGTCCACTTGTATAAAAACATAGCATACTTGTATACTCGTCAATTTTGCGCTTTAAAATACCTAATCAACAAAACAATATCTAAATGAACAACAAAAAGACAACACTCCTCGCATCCATGCTTCTGTGTGGCTGCGTGTTCGGTTACGCTCAGCGTACTCCGACTCATCCGTTAGACATCCAGGACAAGGGCGACCAGTACCTCCTCGAGAACATCTGGAACTGGGAAGCTGGCACACCTCCACGCGAGGTGAGCGCAATGGACGACCAGTTCTACATCTCACGCGTTCGCCCATTGCCGCGCATCGCTGAGGCTGACGACTATCAGGCAGAGGTTAGCAAGCAGGCTAAGCCGGGTCGTAAGATGTGTCTCTGGACTCCGCTCGACGACCCAACGTCTTCTTGGAAGGCTCTTCCGCGCTACTGCTTCGAGGGCGACAACTTCTCAATGTGGTCATACCTCAGCATCCACGGCAACTGGACAGCACCTTGGTTCCGCGTAACTGGCGGTCTGTCTGACGTTGCTCACAAGAACGGTGTAGCAGTAGGTTGCGTTGCTTCTATTCCTTGGTCTTATAGTGTAAACGTGAACGCAGCAAGCGGTTGGGGTAAGACCTTCGGCGAGCTGACAAAGAAGAACTCTGACGGCACATACAAAAACGTAGAGCGCTTCGTTAGGATTCTCAAGTACTACGGCATCGACGGCGTTGGTGTGAACTCTGAGTTCCATGCTAATGCTGCTACAATGAAGCAGATTCAGGGCTTCTTCGCTGCGTGCCACAAGGAGGCAGAGAAGATAGGTTGGAAGTTCCAGCTCCACTGGTATGACGGTACTAACGACTACGGTGCCATCACATTCGACTCTGGTCTTGGTGCTCACAACAAGAATCAGTTCGGCGATAAGGACAACATCGTTACCGACATGATGTTCTCTAACTACAACACTGGTAACGGTACGCTCAAGAACACTGCAGAATATGCAAAGAGCATGGGCCGCGACCCGTACGACTACTACAAGGGCTTCGATATCCAGGGCCGTGCGCTCCACTCTTCAAGCTCTAACTGGAACGACCTCAACGACGTAGAGGCTTCAGTAGGTTTCTGGGGCGCTCACTCACAGGGTCTTATCCACCAGAGCGCTACCGACTACGGTACATCTGACGTGGCTATCCAGCAGGCTTATCTCGACAAGCAGGAGATGGTATTCAGCGGTGGCAACCGCAACCCGGCTAACACTCCTGACATCCTCGGATGGAGCGACGTCGTAACACTCGCCAACGGTAGCCTGAAGGGTAAGTTCCACGGTGTAGCAAGCTATGTGACAGCTAAGTCTACTATCCAGCAGGTTCCGTTCGTAACACGCTTCAACCTCGGTAACGGTCTTACATTCAAGAACGAGGGTGAGGTTACGTTCAACCACAAGTGGCACAACATCGCTACTCAGGACTACATGCCGACATGGCGTTGGTGGATTGTTGACGGCAACGAGAGCGCAAAGAGCGCCGACCTCGCTCAGGCTGAGCTGACATGGGACGACGCTTACTGGGGTGGCTCTTGCCTCCGCCTGAAGGGTCAGACAACAACATCTCGTGTAAAGCTCTTCAAGACCTTGCTTAAGACAGAGCCTTCATACAACATCTCTCTTACATATAAGATGAGCAACGAGCTCGACACACACGCTAAGTTGTTCGTAGCTCTCAAGGGCAAGCTCACAGAGTACAAGGAGATTGCTATCCCTGCAGCTGAGAAGTTCGGTCAGTGGACAACATTCACCACTACTCTCGACAAGCTCGGTCTGAAGTCGGGCGACGAGATCGCAATGATCGGTATCCGTCTCGACAATACAGCTAAGGACTACAACATGCTCGTTGGTGAGCTCGCAGTTCGCAACCCGCAGCAGAAGTTCGCTCCGGTTGCTCCGAAGATCAAGGATATTGATGTTCTCCGCGGTAAGGACAAGACTTGCGACTTCAAGATCCGCTACGCTGCCAAGGAAGAGACCGGCGGCGAGAAGACATACAACGACGAGGTAGACACATGGTACTACGAAATCTGGTTCCAGCAGAAGGGCGAGAAGGAGCAGTACCTCACAGCTACAACATCATGGGCAGCTTACGTAGTCGACGCTCCGATGGTAGCCGACCTCGAGAAGCGCGACTGCCGCTTCGGTGTACGCGCCGTTTCTCCTGACGGATTGCAGAAGAGCGAAATCTCTTGGAGCAATTATCAGAAGGTTGAGTACGACACACCGTCTACAGAGGTAGCTATCGACCGTCAGGTTATCAAGCCGAACGAGCAGTTCAAGGTTTACTACGAGGACCAGTTCGCACCGAACGCTCAGTCGTTCCGTCTGCTCAACGCACAGACAGGTGCTCAGGTAGGCGAGAAGTTCACCAACTGCAACGAGTTCACAACTTCTGTAGCAGAGGTTGGCGTTTACGACCTCGAGGTTGTTAACGATAAGGGTGCAACAGAGATATTCCGCGGCAAGGTTATCATCTCTCCGGAGAAGACAGGTGCAGTGCCGGTTGTAGAGACTGTAACTGCTGACAAGCAGACAGCTGAGACAAACGAGGAAATCAAGCTCAACTACACATCACGCGACGGTGAGGGTAAGGTGTCTCGCGGTCTTGTTGTTAAGGACCCGAACATGCTCTTGATCCCGGCAGAGGTAACACTCGACGGCGGCAATAACACAAGCATGGCTTACTCTTACGCTCTCTGGGTTAAGGTAGACAGCTATGCTCACGACAAGCAGGGTACAAACCTCATCCAGAAGAACACTATCTCAGACAAGTGGCCGCACAACAACTGGGGTGACCTCTGGGTACAGATTCGTCCGCAGATCAACGCTGGCGAGCACGACTGCCGCAACAACCACCTTGCTAACGAGGTATCATTCAATACATTCGGCTGGACAGCTCACGACAACCCGAGAGAGTCGATGATGTCAACAGGTTATGCACTCAACCCGGGTGTTTGGAACCACATCGTTGTTACTCAGGGCTCTGACAAGCAGCAGAAGATCTACTTCAACGGCAAGTGCGTAGCAGGTCCTAACAACTTTGCTGCATCTGACCTCCGTGAGAACAGCACTGACTACCGCATTAATACTTCTGAACATGCTAACGTGTTCATCGGTGGTGGCGGTGTTTACAAGGCAGGTCTGAACGCAACTATCGACGAGGTTCAGGTTTGGAACAAGCCTCTTACCGATGCTGAGGTAGTTCGCGCAATGCAGGGCTATGCAGCTAACGAGATTCCTGAGGGACTCATGGGCTACTACACCTTCGAAGAGATGGACAAGAGCGACTCTACATTCGTTAACCTTGGTAAGGCAGGTGCTCAGTACAAGGCAAGAATGGTTGTGATGAACGGCTCTGGCGGTGAGAATACTTCTACAGCATCTTACAAGACAGTAGGTGCAAACAACGAGGTAACAGGCTATCCTGGCATCGACGGTACACTCGAGGTTAAGACTTCACACACATGGCAGCTCAACGGTGGTCGCATCTCTTCTGAGGACGACAAGGCAGCCGTTGTGACATTCGCTCGTCCGGGCGAGTATGAGGCAGGCGTTAAGCTCACCAACTTCTGGGGCGAGTCTGAGAAGGCACTTGAGAACGTACTCGTTATCACAGGTGTTGACGCAATCAACGACGTTAAGGACGCAGCAGGCTTCTCTGTTTATCCTAACCCGTTCGTAGAGAGCGTAAACCTCCGCTTCTCTGAGGGCGGCTTCTACACTATCAACATCGTAAGCGCAGCAGGTGCAGTGCTCCAGAGCAACGACTTCCGTGCTGATGCCGGCGAGACAGTGAACGTAGCTGTTCAGGGTGGCAAGGGCATGTACATCGTACAGGTGCTCAAGGACGGCAAGCCGTTCAAGGCTCTCAACGTAATCAAGAAGTAATAACAAAGAATAGCGAATCGGTGGGCGGCGGCGCCGCCCTGCCGGTTCCAACTATATTCATTTATTAAAAAACAAACAATGAACAACAAATCAAACGAGAAAGGCAACATGGTGCTGAAAGCCGCCTTTGCGATGCTCGCAGCAGGTCTGCCTATGCAGTATGCTTCGGCTAATGGCAACGCAGCTCCTAATGCTTTGACACAGACTCAGGGCGCTGTCGTTCAGGGTACTGTTAAGGATGGTACTGGCGAACCGCTCATCGGCGTTAGCGTCGTAGTGAAGGGTGCCACTGGTCTTGGTGTAGTTACAGACATCGACGGTAACTACCGAATCGACGTTAAGGACAAGAACGCTGTCTTGGTGTTCTCTTATATCGGCTACACACCGCAGGAGGTAAAGGTAGGCGGTCGTGCCAACGTTGACGTTACCATGAAAGACGAAAGCTCTGTGCTCAAGGAGGTTGTAGTTACCGCCATGGGTATCAAGCGTAAGGAGTCGTCACTTACTTACTCTACACAGCAGGTTAAGGCTTCTGACCTCAACCGTGTACAGGACCCGAACGTTGCCAACTCTCTCGAGGGTAAAGTATCTGGTGTAACCATCACTCCGTCAGCAGGTGGTGCAGGTGGTGCTTCTAAGATCATCCTCCGTGGTAACAAGTCAATCCTCGGTTCTTCTACTCCGCTTATCGTTGTCGATGGTGTTCCTATGAACAACTCACAGCGCGGTCAGGTAGGTTCAGGTGCAAACATGCTTACAACAGGCGTATCTGAGGGTAGCGACGCTCTCTCAATGATCAACCCTGACGATATCGAGTCAATCAACGTGCTGAAGGGTGCCAACGCTGCCGCTCTTTACGGTTCTGAGGCTGCCAACGGTGTCCTCATGATCACCACAAAGAAGGGTCGCGAGGGTAAAGTAGGCGTTAACTTCTCTTCTAACGTTACATTCGACACTCCGCTCACAACTCCGAAAATTCAGAACGTTTACGGTGCTGCTATCGACGAGAACGCTCACACTATGAGCATCAGCAGCTGGGGCGATAAGGTATCTGCTCGTAATAACGACCAGCTTATCATCCAGACTCCGATGTACGGTGAGCACTTCGGCGAGACAATGAACGACGTACACTTGCGCAACAGTGCAAAGGACGACGTTGCCGACTTCTTCAAGACCGGTGTGACAACCAACAACTCTATCGCCCTCTCAGGTGGTACAGACAAGATGAGCAGCTACTTCTCTTATGGTAACTCTCACGCTAACGGTATGATTGACAACAACTCATACAACCGTCACACTTTCTCTTTCCGTCAGAGCTTCAAGTTCTACGACCGCGCTTCTATCGACGTGTCGATGAACTACATCCAGACAAAGACAAAGAACCGTCCTGGTGGTGGTATCACAATGAACCCGATCTACCACTTGTACATGATGCCGCGTAACATCGATCTCGGCTACTATCGCGACAACTACCGCGTAGACAACGGTACTTGGCTCACAGGACAGCAGACATACTTCAAGCGTAATCTGGCTGATGGTACATATACAAAGGTTAAGGAGCGTGGCACCGTAACAGGTCAGCCGATGCAGAACTGGGCTTACTCAGCTCAGGGCCAGAACAACCCGTACTGGCTTATTAACCAGAACTCAAGCGTAGCTAAGGAAGACCGTTTCTTCGGTAATATCACCGGTTCGCTTGATATTTACGACGGTCTCTCATTCCAGGCTCGTTTGGGTATGGACTTCACAAAGTACGAGAGCGAGTCGAAGCGTTACGCTACAACATGGCTCCCTGCTTCTATGGAAGACCTGGGTCGCTACTGGTGGAGCTACTCTAAGACAACCGACCTCTACACCGACTTCATGCTTAACTACAACAAGACATTCGGTGATTGGGACGTATCTGCAACAGCAGGTTACGTAGGCCACATCCGCAAGACGTTCGGTCATGGCAACGATGTAACAGCTACATACTACTATGGTGACCGCGAGCACCTCTCTACAATGGCTAACTACTTCTCTACAGCAGCCGGTGGCCCGGGCGCTACATCTCCGAGCCAGAGTTCTGACTGGAACAAGGGTGCTGTTGTAACAGGTCAGATCGGTTGGAAGGAGACAGTTTACTTGGATGGTTCATACCGTCGCGACTGGTACCGCGCCTTCCGTCAGTTCAAGGACCGTGGTACGCCTGAGGATTATGGCTACTTCGGCTTCGGTGCGAACGCTATCGTAAGCAACCTCGTTCAGCTGCCAGAGTGGTTCAACTACTTGAAGTACCGTGCTTCTTACTCAGAGGTAGGTAACTCTATCCCGGGTATCGTTTACGCTGGCGCTACACGCAACTTCCAGACAGGTGCGTTGGTTCCGTCTTCATGGGCTACCTTCAAGAATCCGCGTCCTGAGAAGACAGCTTCTTTCGAGACCGGTATTGAGGCATTGTTCCTCAACAACAGTTTGAGCTTCGACTTGACATACTACAACTCTACTATGTCTAACCTCTACCTCGTTGGTACCAACGCTTCTGGCAAGTCTATCCCAATGAACTCTGCCAAGATTCGCAACCAGGGTATTGAGGCAACTGTAGGCTACGACTTCAAGTTCGGCCAGCTCCGTTGGAAGACATCTTACAACCTCTCTTACAACGACAACAAGATCCTCCGTACAGCTTACGACGAGGAGACTGGCAAGGAGAATGTCATCGCTACATACGTAGGCGGTGTGCAGGTGCTCTACAAGGAAGGCGGCGCTATGGGCGACATGTACGTAACAGACATCAAGCGCGACGCTGAAGGCCACTACGTTCTTAACGCTAAGGGTGGTTTGTCAATGGAGACAGAGTCGAGCAAGACATACGGCAAGTATGTAGGCAACCAGAATGCTAAGTGGCAGATGGGTTGGTCTAACAGCTTCACATGGAAGGACCTCACACTCTCGTTCCTCATCAACGGTCGTATCGGCGGTAAGGTACTCTCTATGACAGAGTCGTTCCTCGACGGTGCAGGCTTGTCACAGCGTACAGCTGACGCTCGTCTCTATGCAGAGAAGAACAACATCTACGCTGATGCAGTTTATGGCAATAACATCCTCGGTATCCGTCTTGACGATGGTTCGGGTCGTGTCGTTCCTATCGAGTCTTACTACAACTCAGTTGGTGGTGTAACTCCTCAGGACATCGAGCGTTACCTCTACAGCGGCACCAACTTCCGTCTGCGTGAGCTCTCTCTCGGTTATACATTCCGCAACCTCTTCGGTCAGAACAAGAACCTGAGCCTCTCGTTCATCGCTCGCAACTTGTTCTTCCTCTACAAGGACGCTCCGGTTGACCCAGACGTATCGCTCTCTACAGGCACTGGTCTCGGCGCATTCGAGGTATTCAATATGCCGTCGTCACGTTCGTTCGGCTTCTCATTGAATGTAAACTTCTAAAACAATTCAAAAAAGTAAAAAAGAATTATGAAAAATTCAAAGATATTTGTTTACGCTGCGCTTGCGCTCTCTGCCTTCGGTATGCAGTCGTGTCTCGACTACGACACCCCGGGTGACGAGTTCAACGCAAACCAGACCATCGTGCCTCCAGTGGTCAGCTCGGGTAAAGCAGATGTCATCGACTACAAGAAGGTGATTTCTGACGAGGGTGTTGCAGAGGCTATCATGGCACTTGACGATAACATCCGTACTGCTCAGACCGGTGTTTATGGTATCCGTGGCGGTAAGGACGGTGGCGCTCCTGTGTCACACGCTTACCAGTTCTGCTACACACTCGGTCCTGACTGCTACGTACAGTATTTCTGCGTACCTCACTCAGACTTCCCGTACTCTAACTTCACATTGAAATCTACATACGACATGTGTAAGGGTTCTATCGGTGGTCCGGGCAGCGGTTTCGATGCTGCAAAGAAGTATATCGCTCCACTGTTGAACACAGAGAAGATCGACTCAGTTCCTGAGTTGAAGGCTATCTTCCTCACACTCTTCAACTACTCGGCTATCGAGAACGCCGACCTCTTCGGTCCGATGCCTTATCAGGAGTTCAAGGCTCTGCGCGACAAATCGCCGTTCGAGTACAACGACGTACAAACTATTTACTACGGTGTTAAGAAGAACCTCGACGACGCTATCGCATGTCTGAAGTACTATAAGGACCATCGTTCTGAGGCTTATAAGCAGGAGCTGGCTAACGTAATGTATGGTACCCTCACCATCGTAAACGATGTTTATTCAAAGGATTGGCAGGATATGGAGCCGTGGATTCGCTTCGCCAACTCGCTCAAGCTTCGTATGGCTATCCACATGAGCGGTATCGAGCCGCAGACAGCTAAGGAGTGGGCAGAAGAGGCTGTTAGAGATGGTGTTACCGATACTCCAGAGAACGAAATTGCTGTATACCCATCAATGGCTGGTGTGGATCACCCGTTAGTACAGATTACCGACTGGCATGATATCGCTATCGGCGCTTCGTTCATGAACTTGCTTCAGAACCTTGACCACCCGTACATGAAGTACCTCTTTGAAAAGAACAGCGTTGGTCTTGCAAAATCTCCGCAGGCTGTAGAGGGTTCTTCTTGCCCGGCTACCACACCGATAAACTCTGTATACGTAGGTATGCGTAATGGTGTCGCTCCTGGTGAGGGTCAGGCTGCAGCCAACAACCCGTACGCTGGCTACTCTATGCTCAACAAGACATATCTGGCTCAGGCAATGCCTCCATTGTACTTTATGAAGTGTTCTGAGGTGTTCTTCCTCATGGCAGAGGGTGCTCTCCGTGGTTGGAATATGAACGGAACACCACAGCAGTTCTATGAGCAGGGTATCCGCTACGCAGCTCTTGAGGCTCGTACAACTATGAACAACGAGTACAACAAGCTGGTTGACGACTACCTCAACGTTGAGGCTCCGAAGAACATCCCGTACGTTGACCCGCAGGGTCTCACACCTGACATGCCGAGCGTAACAGAGATTGGCGTTAAGTGGAACGAGAGCGATTCTAAGGAGAGAAAGCTCGAGAAGATCATCACTCAGAAGTACATCGCTTCTTTCCCGTACAGCTACGAGTCATGGGTTGACCTTCGTCGTGTAGGCTATCCTAAGCTCTTCCCGATTCTCGGCGTAGCTGACAGCGACGGCACAATCGGCGCTGGCGATTCGAAGGTACAGACAAAGGAGAACATCATGCGTCGTATTCCTTGGGCTTCTGATGATCCTCAGACTAAGGAGGATATCGCTAACACTGGCCTCCCAGCACTTGGCAAGGGTGCTTCGGATACTCAGGGTCAGCACCTCTGGTGGGATAACGGAGCTTCTAACTTCTAATCCGCACGTTTAGATTTGTATATATAAAAATGGGCAGGACTCCGATTTCGGAGCCCTGCCTTTTTTGTCTTAAATTGGGTCTAATCCCAAATTTATATATGATTTTTGGGATTACAATCCCAAATTTCCATATAACTTTTGGGATTAGAGCATTTTTTTTGTGTATCTTTGCAAGTGTAATATAATATTAATGTTATGATATCAAGACTATTGCAGAAGACAATTGAATCGCGTTTGTTTGCAGGAAAGGCAATTATCGTGATAGGAGCGCGTCAAGTAGGCAAGAGTACGTTGTTCAAGCTTATTCTTGAAAAACAAGACTATAAGGCATTGCAGCTTAATTGTGATGAGCCCGAGGTGAGGAATATGCTTAGCAATATAAACACTGCAGAGCTACGACTTCTTATAGCCGACAATCGTATAGTTGTTATTGATGAGGCGCAGCGAGTGGAGAATATAGGTATGACATTGAAACTAATTACCGACAACTTCCCAGAAGTGCAGTTGCTTGTAACAGGTTCTTCTTCTTTTGAATTGCAAGACAAGCTCAATGAGCCGCTTACTGGTCGTAAGTATGAGTATCATCTTTATCCAATCTCCACTGCCGAGTTAATGGCAAGTAATGGTCTTCTCGGTGTGAAGCAGACCCTTGAACAGCGCCTCGTCTACGGCTCTTATCCCGATATATTGAACCATGCCGACGATGCAAAAGAACTGCTGATGAACCTCGCTGGCAGTTATCTCTATAAAGACTTGTTGACGCTCGAGAGCGTACGCCGTCCCGTTCTGCTCGGCAAGTTGCTTACTGCTCTTGCCTTGCAGGTGTGCAGTGAAGTGTCGTACAACGAACTTGCGCAGACCGTTGGTACAGACAATAAGACTATAGAGAAGTATATAGACCTTTTGGAGAAATGCTACATAGTGTTCCGGCTTAATGGCTTTAATCGCAATCTGCGTACTGAATTGAAGAAGAGCAAGAAAATCTACTTCTTTGATAATGGCATACGTAACGCTATTCTCCAGAACTTTGCACCTCTCTCGCTTCGCCAGGATGCAGGTGCGCTATGGGAGAATTTCATTATCAGCGAGCGTATAAAGCGCAATCACTATTCGGGTCGTTACGTCAATAGTTATTTCTGGCGAACCACCCAGCAGCAAGAAATTGACTATGTGGAGGAGTGTGACGGACAGTTTAGTATTTTCGAGATGAAGTGGAATCCACGTCGTGCCAATACTCAATTCCCTTCTTCGTTCCTAACAGCGTATGATGTGAAGGAAAAGGCTGTGGTGACTCCCGAGAACTGGATAGAATGGGTTGTATAAGGCGCTGCAAGGCTATAAATAAAATCGAGTAGCTGAAAAAATCTACCATATCTTCCAGCCGGCGTGCAACGTGCTGCATGTCAGAAAGATAAAGGCTGGAAGATTACTAAAAAATGAGGTTATCTTCCAGCCTATCTTCCAGCTTATCTTCCAGCCGTTTCTCGACATTTTGACGTAGCGTGGCAATCTTTAGGGGGTGCAGTGGTCTCCACTGCACCAGCCAAGCAGCACTGCATATTCCCACAGAATACGCAGAACGCACAGAAGTTTAGGGGGCGCAGAGGTCTCCCACAGATTGCACAGAGGCATACAGATATTTCTTGCTGAGATATTTTCCCACAGATTGCACAGAACACGCAGAACTTTAGGACACCCTCCTAAGTGTGTTCTGTGGGAAGACACGCTACTTGGTTGGTGCAGTTCTTGCTCTGGCAAGCGGCAAAACCGAGCGGAGATAGCTGCACCCCCTTGGGAAATGCGGTGCTACTTGGTTGGTGCAGCAGGGACTGCTGCACCCCCTGGAAGTTATTGTAAGGCTTTTATCTCTTCTATTGATAAACCGGAACCCTGTGCGACCTGTTCAACTGTAAGTCCCATTGCAAGAAGATTTCTTGCAATAGTTTTCTTTTCCTCCGCACGTCCTTCCGCACGTCCTTCCGCACGTCCTTCCGCACGTCCTTCTGCACGTCCTTCTGCACGTCCTTCCGCACGTCCTTCTGCATGGCCTTTCTCTCTTGCCTCACGTTCAGCAGCTGCCATGCACGCCATATTGTCGCGCACAACCCAGAGGCTATTCTCGTACGCCTCCCATTCCTTCTTTGTTAGGCGGTGGCTGTCGGCATAGTCCTCAAGCTGTTTGAATATCTCTTTTTGTGCCGTGAACGGCATTCTGCTTAATGCTTCCATATGCTTCAATACGTAAATCCATTTCTCAAAATCTGTAACACATTCCTCCGCTTTGTTCTTAAAGAGCGGAAGCGCCAAGTAGATAAAGCGGATCTTGTTGGATACCTGCATCTTCGTGTCTTTGTCCGCCAATACGATGTCCGTACGGAATTTCGACACCTCATCCGTACGCGGCATGTAGTTCATAAAACATATTGTGTAAACAGGCAGGAACTTGTAGGCGTCTTCGCTTTCTGTGCGACCCTTGTCCACCTGGTCAAGGATGCTACGGCATGTGTAGCAGATGGTGCGGTCAAGGAAGTTCGGTTGCCATCGGTTCTGCATCTCTACGATAAAGCGTTCGCCGGTGTCCGTCTCGCAGTAGACATCGCAGATAATGCCGCGCTGGTCTTTCGTTGGCGGCAGCAGTTCCTTGTCGCGGAACGTGAGGTCTTTGACATGCAGCTCGTCTACGAGCAGGTCGTTGAGGAAACTTATCAGCAACGGCTTGCTGAACTCCTGTCCAAACAGTCGTTTGAAGCCCCAGTCGGTGAACGGATTGATGTATTTGCCCATAGTCCTATGTATTGTTTACATTGCAAATATACAACGAAACTTTGTAACGACAAAGAAATCGATACTCTTTTTGCAATCTCAGGGGGTGCAGTGGTCTCCACTGCACCAACCAAGCAGCGCACGCACCCTAACCTTCTGTGTGCATCTGCAATCTGTGGGAGGACACTCGCAGTTCGGTTGGTGCAGCTGGGGACAGCTGCACCCCCTTGAAGAGCCCAATAACTTGGTTGGTGCAGCTGGGGACAGCTGCACCCCCTGAGGGAATACTGGTTACCGCGTACAGGAAATGCTGTTACCGCGTGCCTAAACTGTTGTTACCGCAATGCTGTAAAGGCGTTACCGCGCTGTGGTAATAGTGGTTTCTATAGTTTCTTTACGTTAAAAAAGCATTAAAAAGAAGTGCGGTTTCCATTTTTTTACTAACTTTGCAGAAGATAAGCTGCACCTCAGCATAATATTCAAGCAAGCTTGATATTCTGCATGCGGTTATCTTATCAACGTAAATCTATGAGTTATCAAATTATAACTAACTAACGGTAAGAATTTTCTAATTAACTAACTAAAACAAATTTACAAAAGCATGAAGAAAAAAGTACTTCTGTCTACGCTTGCTATGGCTGCGTTCATGTCAGCTATGCCGAGTGTAAACGCTGTTGCTGCTGATGACACAACGTCAAATGCAGTTTACGACTTCAGCGGTTTCAACGACGTGAACCTCATCAACCTGTTCTACCAGGTTTATCAGGACGGTCGCAAGTATCCTACCGCTGCCGAGTTCGCTGCTGCAGGTATCCAGCAGAGCGACATCGCGTTCATCCGTTCGCACGTTCGCAACAAGGGCATCATCGACCGCTCAAGTCGTCTTATCAAGGACACCTACGAGAAGCGCAACCTTTGGATGAACATCCCGATGGGTCAGGGTAAGGATGGTGATGTAGGTCACCCGTCAACCAACTTCGACTACGACGTGTTCTCAATGTGGAACTACACCAACCTCTTCGGCGCTTGGAACCACGGATTCTTCTCGGCTCCTGCTTCATGGACCGACGCTGCTCACAAGAACGGTACCAACATGTTCTCTGGTATCAAGTTCTTCGACACAACTGGCGGCCGTCCTGACGGCGCTGGCAGCTGGATTCAGTATTGTACAGCAAAGGACGAGAAAGGTAACTTCAAGTATGTAGACGCTATCATCAACTGCTTGATGTACTTCGGTTTCGACGGTATCAACTACAACTGGGAGGATGCTGGCTACAACAGGACGGATATCGTTAACTTCCACCGCGCTCTTTGGGCAAAGGCAAAGGAGAACGGCTTCGACAACTACCGCAGCGGTATCTACACAAGCCAGAGCTCTATCGCAAGCCCATTGCAGGCAAAGTGGCTGCTCGGCGACAAGGAAGGTCGCACACACGACCTGATGCTCAACTATTCGAGCGGCGACTTCTCTTATCAGCTCAGCAGCTCTGCTAAGGTGGCTATCGAGGCTACCGGTTCTACAGAAGGTATCTACGCCGGTGCGTGGATTGTAACCATGAACCTCGGCTGGAATCGTCTTAACAGCGACGAATATGCAAAGCAGATGAACATCTGCCTCTGGGGCGAGCACGCTTCAAGCCGTATCTGGTCGTACACCACAGGTGCTGACTCTTACGACCGTCAGGCTAACTACCAGTACATGCAGGAGCGCATGATGTCGGGTGGTAACCGTAACCCGCTCGAGCGTCCGGCTGTAAGCAATACAGGCAACTATTGGGAAGTGACAGCCACTTCCGGCAACAAGCCGCTGCAGACCTACGCAGGTCTGGCAACATGGATTCCGGAGCGTTCTTCAATCTTCGGCAACCTTCCGTTCGCTACCAACTTCAACCTCGGCAACGGCGACCGCTACGCTTACAAGGGAAAGAAGACAGCAGGCGCTTGGTATAACATGGCTACACAGGACATCGTTCCGACATACCGCTGGCTCGTTGTTAAGCCGGGTACACAGGAGGTTAGCAAGGATATCGACGCTACATTCTCGCTCGCTGACCAGTACATCGGCGGTACCAGCCTCCTGCTCACAGGTAAGGCTACTGCTGCCGGCACAGACGTAGTGCTCTACAAGACCGACCTCAACGTTTCTGCAGGCAACCCATACGCTAAGATCGCCGTTAAGAACGGCAAGGAAGGCTCAAACGCTTCTTCTCTCTACGTAATCGTTCAGAAGGCTGACGGCTCATGGACAGAGACTCCGGTGGGCAACATCAACGGTGCTAACTGGCAGGAGGTGAAGGTGGCTCTCAACGGCGTTTCTAAGAGCGACGTCATCAAGCACATCGGTCTGCGCGTTAAGGGTAGCGACGACGCTTACAAGATGTACGTAGGCAAGCTCGAGATCAACGATGACGTTAAGGCCGTACCGGCTGCAATCAAGGACCTCAACGTAGAGGTTAAGAACGAGTACAAGACACAGCTCTCTGCCAAGATCTACTGGAACGTGGACGCACAGGCACAGAAGCGTGCAGCTTGGGATCTCGTATACAACGACGAGGCTAACATCGACCACTTCGAGATTCTCTACAAGAACGGCGAGAACGGCAAGGTTTCTGAAATCGGCCGCACCACAACATGGTCTACATTCATCGGCGACATCCAGTTCGAGGAGAACGCAGAGCCGTACATCGGCGTACGCTCGGCATCTACCGACCTGAAGAGCTACTCAGAGGTTAAGTGGGTGAAGGTGACACGCGGCGACGTCGCTTCGTTGCCGGAGGTACCTGTTGCCGACTATCCTGAGAGCAAGATGAACCCGGCTTGCGACGGCGCAGCTACAGCACGCCAGCAGCGCTACGTAACAGACGTTACAACAACTGGCGCTGACCAGAACCTCGACTACCACACAGACCACCCGGTAGCTGACGGCTCACAGTACGACGACCAGACAGCTCTCGTGCTCAAGGTTAAGCAGGGACAGAAGGTGAAGATGAATATCAAGTGCGCCGACTTCTCAGACGGTCTGAAGTTCTGCTTCGCAGGTGGTTGGATAGACCTCAACGGCGACAAGCAGTTCAACTCAGCCAAGATTCAGGACGACCCGGCTAACGGCGAGATGCTCTTCTTTGCAGGCAAGCTCCGTGAAGCTACTCCTGAGTTCCAGACAACAGGTGTAAACTGCGAGTTCACCGTTCCTGAGGACGCAAAGCCAGGTAAGAGCCGTTTGCGTATCGTATTCTCTGACGCATGGTTCCAAGGCGACTTCCTCCCGTCTGGTCTCCACAACAAGGGCTTCTCTATGGACTTCGGCGTAGAGATCTCTGGCGACAACCCGGGCCGCGGCGCAAGTGTTGACATCCACGACCAGGGCGTAGCTGACGAGCCGGAGATGCTTGGTGGCACAGTTGACGCTATCAACTCTGCAAGCCAGGGCGTTTCTAAGGTAGAGGCAGCTGACGGCAAGTTCAACTTCCAGAACGTAGAGAAGGCATGGGTATACGATGCAAGCGGCGTACTCGTTAAGTACCTCGTTAACCCGACATCGTTCGACGCTCAGGCTCTCACATCAGGCGTTTACCTCGTGAAGATGCAGAACGGCAACATCATCCGTTCGCAGAAGCTCGTTAAGTAAAAAGCCCCTCCCAACCATGATTACAGATCGGAAGAGCGGTTCAGCAG
>ERZ1031885.127-NODE-127-length-34219-cov-9.810239_pt1 | contig 34219 bp, 29 predicted proteins | sample MGYA00518168_ERZ1031885 | MGnify/ENA primary metagenome ERZ1031885 (study PRJEB33719, sample SAMN04261269) | wastewater metagenome | biome: rural village; feature: human; material: feces | host: Homo sapiens | place: El Salvador | collected 2014-01-14 ...
CACCTGACCCTCCTTGCGGTAGGTCAGGTGTTGCAACGATCACTAGAACCCGCCGCCGGCATGGCCGGCTGGGGGTGGTCCAACATCGTCCACACATACAAGAAGTCCCCCGTGACTTTGCAGCCACGGGGGACTTCTATATCGCTATCTCAATGAGATCGATGAATCAGACGACTCACTTCTCCCAGCCGAGGTTCTCGGGGTGAACGGTCACCATGACACGCGCGCCGGAGGAGTAGCCTGCAGGACCGTAGTTCGCAAGACCCTTCTTGACGGCGACAGTGATCTGGCCGTTCTCGAACGGGATCTGAGCGTACAGCTTCTGGGCTTCCTTCTCAGCCTTGTTGAACTGAGCAATGGCCTTGGTGCTGTCCTTGATGCCCGGGATGGACTCGAGCTCCTTGTCGATCTCGTCGGTGCCGGTGAAGGAGAAGTTGGACTCGGACTTGGAGCCGTAGAGCTGGTAAGCGGAGGACGCGTAGCCGAACGGGTCGCTAGCGGACCAGCCGAGGCCGATCATGTCCCAGTTACCAGAGCTGACGGTGTCGGAGAAGGTGTTCGAAGCCTTGATGTCAATGCTCACCTTGATGCCGACGGTCTTGGCCATCTTCTGGATGGCGGTTGCCTTGGCCTTGGTGGAGGCGGAGTCGGAGAACGTCGTGTACGTAATGGCCGCGACCTTGCCGCCCTTCTCGTAGTAGCCGTCGCTGTTCTTCTTGTAGCCGGCGTCCTCAAGGGTCTTGGTGGCGTTGGCGGTGGAGAACTTCGACTCAGCGGGCATGTTGTCCTCGTAGCCGTCCTGGAACTGAGGCAGAATCAGGGAGCCCGGGGTCTTCTCGGTCCAGTCGATGCCCTGGAAGTCGATCTTCTGCAGCTGGCTGCGGTCGACGCCCTGGACGAAGGCCTTGCGGACCTCCAGCGGGATGTTCTTGGTGTTGATGGTCAGCGTGTACACACCGGAGTCGTAGGAACGACGCAGGTAAGCGTCCTTCACGGTCTTCGCGCTCGTCATGGACTCGGCGTCGGAAGCGCCGACGGCGTCAATCTCACCGTTCTTGAAGGCGTTCATGGCAGCGGACGGCTCCATCTGCTTGAGCACGACCTTGTCCAGCAGCGGCTTGTCGCCCCACCACTTCGGGTTCGGGGTGAAGGTCACTTCGGAGTCGGAGCTCTTGGAGACGACGAACGGACCGGCGCCCCACTTGTCGGAGTGGGAGTCGTTCGACCAACCCTTGGAGAAGGTGTCGCCGTCCTTGGTGTCGTCTCCGGTGAGGGCTTCAGACGGGTACAGCAGGTTGAACAGGGACTGGTAGGGGTAGAAGTCCTTCTCGAACGTCACGACGGCCTGCTTGTCGGTGTCGCCCTTGGTGACGCTCTTGATCTGGTCGTAACCAGTGGTGAGGGCCGGGGTGAACTTGTCGCTCTCGCCGCTCTGGACCTTCCAGGTGGCCTCGAAGTCCTTCCAGGTGATCGGGGTGCCGTCGTTCCAGGAGGCCTTGTCGTTGATGGTGAAGACAACGGTCTCAGGGCTGTCGGAGGTCTGCTCGACCTTGGTCACGTAGTTGGCGTTCGGCTTGATGTTCTCCATGGAACCATCCGCCGGGTACTCCCAGATGCGCGGCATGTAGAAGCGCCACAGGCCGTCCATGTACACGGTGTTGCCGTTGACGTCAATGGCGTTCCAGTTCGGGCCGATCTCGGTGATCGGCAGGGTGAGGGTGCCACCCTGCTTCAGCTCGCCGCGATCCTTCGGGTTGTTGTAGGCCTTGCCCGGATCCGGCATCGGGAACGAACCGGTGTAGTTGGTGGGAACACCTTCCTGCGGTTCGGAAGTGGACTTGGCGCCGTTGTTGCTGGCGCTGCCGTTGTTGCTGTTGCCGCAAGCACCAAGCGCCAGGAGCGTGGCTGCAGCGGCGGCGAAGGCGGTGACCTTACGCGCGGTAGATGCAAAACTCATACTTTGCATTCCTCTCCTGAACAGCACGAGTTGCGCGTGCCGTTCTCTCCTTCAAAATATCTCGCAACTAAAACCGTGATGATACACCACGTCTTGTTAACATTGGCGTCACTTTTCACTTTTCGGCGAAACCAATGCAATCGGGCCGGTCATATGACCGGCCCGAAAGACTTTAGAACGGCGCGGATTCGTCGTTCACGTCCAGCGGGAAGTGACAGGCGAATTCGGTCGCTATCTGGTCATCCGACGTCAAAACCGGGCGTTTCGTCTCGCACATCTTCTGCTGCTCGGGAGTGAGCCGCAGCTTGACGGGGCAGCGAGACGCAAAACGGCATCCCGGGTGCTTCTCGGACGGAGACGGCAGGTCTCCCTTGAGGATGATGCGCTGGCGGGTGCGCTCGACCACGGGGTCGGGCACGGGGATGGCCGACAGCAGCGCCTGCGTGTACGGGTGACGCGGATGGGTGAACACGTCCTCGGTCTCGCCGAGCTCGACCACCTGGCCGAGGTACATGACGGCCACGCGGTCGGAGATGTGGCGGATGACCGCCAGATCGTGCGCGACGAACAGGTATGAGATCTTCAGCTTGGCCTGCAGGTCCTCAAGCAGGTTGATGATGCCCGCCTGAATCGACACGTCGAGGGACGCGATCGGCTCGTCGAGCAACAGCACCTTCGGATCGGTGGCGAGGGCACGGGCGATGGAGATGCGCTGACGCTGCCCACCGGAGAACTGCGCCGGGAAGCGATCCACGTAGTCGGGGTTCAGGCCGACCAGCTCCATCAGCTCGCCGATGCGGCGGTTGATTTTCTCCTTGCTCCACTTGTGCACCTTGAGCGGCTCCGCGAGCACGTCGTAGATGGGCATGCGCGGGTCGAGCGAGCTCATCGGATCCTGGAAGATGATCTGCAGGTCCTTGCGCAGCGCCTTGCGCTCCGCCTTCTTCTTGAGTTCGGCGAGGTCATGGCCGAGTACGACGATGCGTCCGTCCTCGGGCTTCATGAGGTTCATGATCTCCATCAGCGTGGTGGACTTGCCGGAGCCGGACTCGCCGACCAGCGCCAGGGTCTCCCCCTGACGAATCTTGAACGTCACGTCGTCGACGGCCGCGACCTGGCCGATGGTACGGCGGAACATGCCACCACCGGTCAGCGGGAAGTGCTTGACCAGGTGGTCGACCTCCAGCGTCACCGGGCGCTGGTCGCGCGGGACGTCGGCCCAGTCGGCGGGAAGCAGGTCGGGCACGGGGAACACGTCCGTGTACTTCATGTTCTTGTCGATGATCTCCTGCAGTCGACGGCAGGAGGCGAGATGACCGGAGTTCGCGTCCACGACTTCCAGGTTCGGCTCAGACAGCGAGCACTCCGGGGTGGCGAGCGGGCATCGTGGCGAGAACGGGCATCCCTTCGGGATGTCGACCAGTGACGGCGGGTTGCCCTGAATCGGCACGAGACGCTGGGAGGCGGCGATGTGCGGCTTCGGCACGGCGCCGAGCAGACCCATCGTGTACGGCATGGAGGGGTGCTGGAAGACGTCGTCGATGCTGGCGCGCTCGACGGGACGACCGGCATACATGACGAGGATGTCGTCGGCCGCGCCGGCCACCACGCCCAGATCGTGGGTGATGAGCACGACGGCGGCGCCGGTCTCCTTCTGCGCCTTGGCGAGCACGTCGAGGATCTGCGCCTGAATCGTCACGTCGAGGGCCGTGGTCGGCTCGTCGGCGATGATGACGTCGGGGTTGTTCGCGATGGCGATGGCGATCATCACGCGCTGACGCATACCACCGGAGAACTGGTGCGGGAAGCTGCTGAGACGCTCCTCGGGCTGCGGGATGCCGACCAGATCGAGCAGCTCGACGCAACGGTCGTGAATCTGCTGCTTGGACATGTCGGGATGATGGGTGATGAGGCCTTCGGCGATCTGGTCGCCGATGGTGAACATCGGGGTCAGGGCGGACAGCGGATCCTGGAACACCATGGCGATACGCTCGCCGCGGATCTCACTCATCTCCTCGTCGGTCTTGCCGATGAGCTCCTCGCCGTTCATGATGATGGAGCCGGTGACCTTGGCGTTGTCGTCGAGCAGGCCGATCAGGCTCAACGCGGTCACGGACTTGCCGGAGCCGGACTCGCCCACGATGCCGAGCGTACGCCCGCGCCACAGGTCGAAGTTGACGCCTCGCACCGCACGGCACACGCCGGCCTCTGTGGCGAAGGACACGTGCAGGTCGCGCACCTGCATGATCGGATCGCCCTTCGGCGCGCCCTTGGGGCCGTTGCCTTCAAGCAGCTCGTACTGGAGGATGTCGTCGCGCACGATCTCCTTGTGCTCGCTTGAGACGCTGCCCTTTGACTTGTTGTTTTTCATCATTGTCTTTCTGAACATCAGGCACCCACCGTTCCGCTCGCACGTGAATTGGGATCAAGCGCATCGCGCAGACCGTCACCGATCAGCTGCATGCTGAACGTCAACAGGACCAGGGCGATGGAGGGGAAGACCAGCAGCCAGGGAGCGGTCTGCATGGACACGGCGCCGGACTGCAGGACGGAACCCAGCGACACGTCGGGCGCCTTGACGCCCAGACCAAGGTACGACAGTGCGGTCTCGGAGTTGACAGCGCCCACGACGCCCAGCACCGTGTTGATGATGATCATCGAGGCGAGGTTCGGCATGAGGTGACGCACGATGATCTTGAACGATCCGACGCCCATGAACCGGGCCGCCTTGACGTAGTCGCGCTCGCGCAGCGACAACGTCAGCGTTCGTATGATTCGCGCATAGCCGACCCAGCCGAACGCGGTCAGGCCGATGATCAGCCAGATCCATCCGGTGGTGGCGTTCGCGGTGCGCACGATCATTGCGATCAGCAGGAACGACGGCACGACGAGCAGCATATCGAGCAGCCACATGCCGACGCGCTCGACCCAGCCGCCGAAGAAGGAGATGGCCGTTCCCAGCAGCGAGGCGATCGCCATCGTCGCCACCGAGGTGATGATGCCGATCATCAGCGACTTGCCGAGACCACGCACCACCATGGCGTACAGGTCGGAGCCGCCGGAGTCGGTTCCCAGCCAGTGGCTGGCGCTCGGACCTGCCGACAGGGCGAGGAAGTCAGGGTCGTCATACGCCCACTTGCCGATGTTGGCGCCGAACAGCGCGAAGAACACCAGCACCAGAAGGATGATCAGTCCGACCACGGCGGAGCGCTGACGGAAGAAACGACGCGCGATCAGGCCGGCGTAACCGATGTGCTTGATATCGCCCTTCGACGTGCTCTCGTCGGACTCTTTCTGTGTCGTTTCGTTGTTTTTGACGGTTGTATCAGTCATTGTTTCTCACATCCCCTGCACTCAGCTCATCTTGATGCGCGGATCAAGCCATGCGGACACGATGTCGGCCAGCAGCGCACCGGCGAGGGTGCACACGCCGCCGAACGCCGCGATGGCGACCGAGGCATTGATGTCGTTGTCGAGAATGGCCTGGATGAAGTACCGGCCCAAGCCGTTGATGGCGAAGATAGATTCGGTGATGACGGCGCCGGTGAACACCGAGGCGATGGAGAATGCGACGTTGACGGCGGTCGGAATCAGGGATGCGCGCAACGCGTGGCGACGGATGGCCTGGCGGCGGGTCAGACCCTTCGCACGGGCGGTGCGCACGTAATCGGCGTGCATCTCGTCAAGCAGGTAGGTGCGCTGCGTCAGATGGTAGGAGACCATGCCCAGAATCGTCAGCACGATGGTCGGCAGGATGATGTGCTGCCCGAAATCAGCCAATCTCAGGAACCAGTTATTTCCTGTATAACTGGACAGACCCGTCACATAGAACAGGCGGAAGCCGCTGGCGCCGTTGATGAAGATGGCGAGCATCACGACAAGCAGGGCGAACACGGCGGTCGGGATGACCAGGAAGAACGTGGCAGTGGTGCCGAACAGGCGGTCCTGCCACTTGTACTGGCGCTGCGCGGTGTAGATGCCGAGCGCCACGCCAAGCACGATGGAAAGGACTGTGGCGATCGTCACCAGCTCGGCGGAGGCAACGATACGCGGCGCAAGCGCACCGTTGACCGACCCCAGATCAGGGGACAGTCCCCAGTCCCATCTGGTGACGACACCGGTCAGCCAACGCCAATACCGAGTGAAGATATTGGTGCGATCATTGATATTGGCCAGATCCAAGCTGCGGTTGATGGACGCTGCCGGAGGGCGGGGAGTCCTCGACTCGTAATTCGAGCGCGGACGCATGAAACCAGAAGCCAGAAAATACGTACATGAAATCGCCACGAACAGCATGACGACGTAGTTGGCGAGGCGCTTGGCGATGAACTTCAGCATTGAGCCGGGGCCATCCTTCCTCCTTGTTCCGAACGACAAAAGCGTTCACTCGACTGTCGCCTTTGGATGGCGGCGTTCTTGTTGGTGACCGATTATAGCCACCCCATGTAAACGCAAAACGTGATAAGGATACGCTTCCGTCAAGATTTCGACGTTAATTACCACATTTTGTTCATATTTGTATCACATTTCAAGATTTTAAATGATGTGAACGTGCACAATTCGCCTGTTGCACCCCGGAATCATGCGGATTGCAGGGCAATCGAGGCGAAATCACGGGTTGATCGCAAGATGACCGCAGGGTAAGCGCAGGGTAGCCGCGGAGTTATCGCGGAGTTATCGCGGAGTTGTCGACGTAGGCAATCGCGGGACGATCAAGCTCGGAACGTGACGATGTCAGGCCCGGGGAAACGCCTGGCGGTACCGCTCCTTCAGCTGCTCGATCGACACATGCGTGTACCGCTGCGTAGTGCGCAACGACGAATGGCCGAGCATCTCCTGAACCTCGCGCAGGTCCGCTCCCCCGTCCAGCATGTGCGTCGCCGCGCTGTGCCGCAGCGAATGCGGGCTGATATCGGGCACCCCGCTCTCGCGGGCGGCACGATGCACGACATCGCGCACGATGCGCTGGTCGATGCGGCGGCCGCGCATGCCGAGGAACAACGCGGCCGTATCGAGAGTGCCCGCACCGGCTCTGCGCAATATCAATGGTCGGCCATGCTCCTTCCAGCCGGCCAGCGCCTTCTCGGCAGGGTCGCCGAAGGGCACCACGCGCTGCTTGCTGCCCTTTCCCGTAACCCGTATCGTGCGGTGGGACCAGTCGACATCGCCGATGTCGAGCCCGACGAGTTCCGCCACGCGGATACCGGTCGCGTACAGCAATTCCAGCATGGCCGCATCACGTAGCGCCACGACTTCGTCACGCTGACTCATCTCTTCGCCCCGATGAGCCGAATCAAGGCGGGGCATCTCATCATGCCGCGTCTCGTAACGCTGCGATGAGGCGGCATGCAGCGACGCATCGTCATCCACACGGTCCATCAGGCGCTCCGCCTGGGCCTCAGTCAGCACCGAAGGCAACGTGTCCGGCAGTTTCGGCGTCATCAGCACGGCCGCCGGATCGGCCTCGATCCTGCCATGCTCATGCGCCCAAGCGAAAAACGAACGGACCGACACGACCTTGCGGGCCATGCTGGAGCGGGCGTGGTCGCGGGTCTCGAACGCCATCCATCCACGCAGGTCGTCGGTCGTGACCTGACGCAGATCTGCGATGCCGCGCGACGCCAGTGCATGCAGGCACTCCCTGACATCGGTGCCGTACGCCTTCACCGTATTGTCCGACAATCCCCTGTTGGCCCGCAGATACGCAAGGAACGCGGACAGATCACCATCGCCATCCATGCACACTCCTTTCTTTGCCGATTCTATCCCGCAAAACCGCGTTTCACCCACTAGAATGGAACAAACCGACGGCAAAGGAGTCCCCATGGCAATTCCCAATGAAATCCCTGCCAACGCGCGAGTGGTCGTCCGAGTGTCCGAAGGGGTCGATCCGACCGACCATCGCATGAAATACCGCGATTACGTCGGACACGTCACCTCATGGGACGGTCACACGTTGGATATGATCCGCGACGCGGCGGCCAACGGGTCACGCCCCGAACATCGCGTGACCATCGACGCCGACACCATCATCACCCTCAAACCCGTCCCCGAACGCCACTTCACCCGCCCCTGAGCTGTGGTGCCGTCAAGCCCCTAGTCAGCCTGTGGCCGACTAGGGGTGGTCTATCGTCAAGTAGCCCGCAGCATCACATCGCGCTGCGACGCTGCACGCAGGCGGTATAGTCGTCGCCGAAACGCAGGATATGCTCGCCGCGGCGGGCGGAATCGAGCAGTGCCGCCTGCCATCCCTCCGCGGGTATCGTCAGGTCGAAGACCGGCCCGTCCCCGTCCGCACCGCTTCTGACCGCGGACTTGTAGTCGCGGAACGGCTGTCCATCCGCGAAAAACGCGGCGATGGCACCTGCATCTGCGCCATGCAATTCGTCCGCGACCTCGGTAAGCCGCGCCGCCATCATGCGCAGCAGTCGTTCCACGTTGTCGGCGTCCTCTTCGACCATCGCACGGGTGCGGTCCGGATCGGTCAGCGCAACGCGCGTCATGTCCCTCCAGCTTCCCGCGGCGAGCGCAGCCGCGATGTTGCGGTCCGGGTCGTCGGTCAGCTGGTTGATGAGCACCGTGGCGACGACGTGCGGCATGTGTGAGATCAGCGCGGCAGCGCGGTCATGGGTATCGTCGTCGAGCACGATGACGCGGTTGCCCGCATCGTCGGTGATCATCCGCGCGACGGCGAGAAAACGACGGTAATCGGTGTCGCCATCCACGGTCATGGCCCACAGCGCGTTGTCGTAGAGCGCCGGGGCGGCGGCGGCCCATCCCGAGAGCTCGTTGCCGGCCATCGGGTGCGCGCCGACATAGCGGCCCGCCAGACCCGCGTCCCGCACCTGATCGCGGACCATCATCTTGACACTGCCCACATCGGTGAGCGTGATGTCCTGATACGGTTCGAGCAGCGGCCGCAACTCGCCGAGGATCGCCGGCATCGCCTTCAGCGGGTTGCACAGCACGATGACATCCGGCTGCGCTTCGACCAGTTCGGCGAGCGTGCGCATGCAGCGTATGCCATCGGCTTCGGCCTGGGCGTATGGATGCGGGCGATGGTTCCACGCGACGACCGACACCCCGCGGATGGCGAGCCTTCGGGCCAGCGACCCGCCGATCAGGCCGAGTCCGATGACTCCGACCGTGAGCCGTGCGGCGGCCGCAGTATCATGACTTCCTACCACAGCAATTCCCTTCGCGCAGTGTCGCCTTCCGTCCATGTGCCGGGCGCGGCCGGCGCGCGGCGCACTCCCCCGTTGGGCAGCGACCACGCGTAGATCGGCGGGTTCGGCCGTTCGCGGCGCGGATACACCGCCAACGTCTTCACCCAATCGCCATGGTCGACGACCTGTGTCAGCACGTCGCGCAGGTGTTCCTGCCAGGGCGCTGCATCGATGGTCGCGATGAAACTGTACGTGCCGTCGCGTCCCTTAATCGGGCGAGATATGAAACTCGTCATGTTCAGACCGGCGTCGCGCAGCACGTCCAGCAGATTCGCGAGCACGCCGGGGCCTGTGCTCAGCGGTATGAACGCGATGATCGATTCGTATTCCGAAACGGGGTCGGTCGTCGCCCCCGGAGCCGGCATCGATTCCACGGTCTCATTCCCGGCCGTCCGTGATGCCCGCTCGCGCAGCACGGTGATGGCCTCGTCCCGCGGGGCGAGTGCCAGGAACTCGGTGCGCGCGCCGGCATAGTCGCCCACGGCGCAGGCGACGCGCGTCAGATTGTACAAATCGCCGCAGATGCTCGGTCCGAGCGCCACCTGGCCGGGCTCAAGGTCTCGGCAGGCGGCACCATTCGACGATGCCGGCAGCTGCTGCAGCTGATGGTCGGCCGTGAAACGGCGGCATTGCGCCAGCCCGTGCGGATGGGCGGTGACGGTACGGCAATCGGCGAGTGATATGCCAGGCAAGGTGAAGGCGTCGAATGACACGTTCACGCCGACTCGGGCGAATCCGACCACATTGTCAGCGTCGATGAGCGCGTCGAGGTTCGGCACGACGTACCCTTCCACGTTGTTTTCCCACGCGATGATGCCCCAGTCACCCCGACGCTGCACCGCGTCAAGAATCGTCGGGACATCCGGCTCGGGTGTCAGCGTCACGGATGCGCCGGATGGGCGGATCATCTTGGCGGCCTCGATCGCCGCCTGATGGGTGAACGTCCCGGTCGGCCCCAGGAAATGCAACGTATACTCGGCCATCATCGGCTCTCCGCCAGCGTGTCGGGAGTCTGCCGGGACATGGACAGCTGCGATGGCTGCCGCGAATTCTTGTCGTCAGTCTTGTCGCCGGTCTTGTCGTCGGTCTTTCCATCGGTCTTGGGCGTGATGGCGAACCATCGCGCGGGCAGGAACATCAGCATCAGCTGGACGACGATGCAGCCGATCAGCCACAGGTATCCCACGCGCTGGGAAAAATACGGCACCGATGATCCGCTGAATCCGACCGGCGTCAACGCGTCGTCGGTGGATTGCACAGCGATCAGCCATATCGTGCCGGACGAGGCGATCAGGTGCAGGGCGAGACCGACGACGTCAAGCCGCGAGCGTGCACACCACGCCGATATGCCAAGAATCAGGAAGGCGAGCACCAGTCCATACGGAATGTTGGCTGAAGCGCCCATGCGATGCGCGAACGTGCCGACGATGCCGCACAGGATGCCGGCGCCGACGGTGACGAGTCCGCGCAGCACAGGGCTGAGCCGATGAGACCAAGGCAGAATTGAACGATCATCCGATTGAGTCATGGTCACCAGTATAAGGAGATGCGCTGTATCGGCGCGGTGAAATCTCGCTCCGCTGGCGCAATGAGCCGTATGGCAAACAGCGGAAGCCGTGTCCGCAGGCCATCCAATTACAGGCCAGAAGGCCCAGCGAACTCATATCTTGCCCCCGCTGGCGGGACATAACACCATGCCGCTGCCGCAGAACCTGCCACACCAGCGTCAAAACAGGCAAAAATCGCATTGTGTGGCCAACATATTGCCACACAATGGAATGTTAGCCCTAACATTCGCTGGTATGGCAACAGGCAAAATCATAGAAACCGCCATTTTCCAACGATGAACAAATATTCGTCCCAATCGCAGGAATTTCCGTCGTACCACACCAGCCCTAAAAACGCCGAAATCGGCCTGGTGTGGCACACAGACCCGTCAGAACAGCCCCTCGAAAAACAAAAACGGACAGTCCAGCGGACTGTCCGTAGGTGAAGGGAGCGGGCGCGCAATCAGCGCCCGCGACGGTCGTCAGAACGGCAACGCCGTCAGGCGTTGTTGTTCTGACGACGCTGCTTGGCACGCCACTTGTACCAGTCCTCACGGCTGAGGATGATCTTGCGCACGCGAATCGCCTCAGGGGTGACCTCGACGCACTCGTCCTCATTCGCGAAGTCGAGCGACTCCTCAAGGCTCATCTTGATCGGCGGAGTCAGCGTTTCCAGCACGTCGGCGGTGGAGGAACGCATGTTGGTCATGTGCTTGGCCAGCGTGATGTTCACGTCCAACTCGTCCGGCTTGTTGTTGATGCCGACGACCTGGCCCTCATACACGTTGGACTGCGGTTCGACGAAGAAGTTGCCGCGGGCCTGCAGCCGCTGCATGGCGTACGGGGTGGCAACGCCGGCGCGGTCGGAGACCATCGAGCCGTTCTGGCGGGTGACGATGGCGCCGGCCCACGGCGCGTAGCCGGCGGACAGCGAGGAGGCGATGCCGGTGCCGCGGGTGGCGGACAGCAGCGCGGTGCGGAAGCCGATCAGGCCACGGGACGGCACGGTGAACTGCAGACGCACCCAGCCGGAACCGTGGTTGCTCATCGAGTCCATGCGGCCCTTGCGGTCGGCCATGAGCTGCGTGACGGTACCCATGTATTCCTCGGGAACGTCGATGGTGGTGTTCTCCATCGGCTCGTTGATCTTGCCGTCGATGGTCTTGGTGACCACCTGCGGGCGGCCGACGGTCAGCTCGAAGCCTTCGCGGCGCATCTGCTCGGCGAGGATGGCCAGCGCGAGCTCGCCACGGCCCTGGACTTCCCAGGCGTCGGGGCGGTCGGTGGGCAGCACCTTGATCGACACGTTACCGATGAGCTCGCGGTCGAGACGATCCTTGAGCATGCGGGCGGTAAGCTTGTGGTCCTTGCCTTCGCGGCCGGCCAGCGGGGAGTCGTTGGTGCCGAAGGTCATCGAGATGGCCGGGTCGTCGACGTGGATGAGCGGCAGCGGCTTCGGGTCGTTCGGGTCGACGATGGTCTCGCCGATCATGATGTCGTTGACGCCCGCGACGGCGACGATGTCACCGGGGCCGGCGGATTCGACGGGAGTGCGCTCCAGGCCCTGCGTGCGCAGCAGTTCGACGACGCGGAAGTTCTCGATGGAACCGTCCACGCGGGACAGGCCGTAGGTCTTGCCCTTCTCCAGCGTGCCGTTGTAGATACGGACCAGGCCGAGTCGTCCGAGGAAGTCGGAGGAGTCGATGTTGGCGACGTGCGCCTGCAGCGGCGCGCCCTCCTCGTATTCGGGGGCGGGGATGTACTTGATGATGTCCTCGAACAGAGGCTCAAGGTTGTCGTTGTCCGGCAGGCCGCCGTTCTCGGGCTGGTTGACGGACGCGTAGCCGGCCTTCGCCGCGCAGTAGACGACCGGCAGGTCAAGCAGGTGGTCAAGGTCGAGGTCGACGCCTTCCTCGATGACGTCCTGGGCGAGGCCCAGCAGCAGGTCGGTGGATTCGGAGACGACCTCTTCGATACGGGCGTCCGGACGATCCACCTTGTTGACGCACAGAATCACCGGCAGCTTGGCCTCAAGGGCCTTGCGCAGCACGAAACGGGTCTGCGGCAGCGGGCCTTCGGAAGCGTCGACGAGCAGCACGACGCCGTCGACCATCGAGATGCCGCGCTCGACCTCGCCACCGAAATCGGCGTGGCCGGGGGTGTCGATGATGTTGAGCGTGATGCCGTCCGGGTAACCGTACTTGGCCGCCAGCGGACCGGTGTATTCCACGGCCGTGTTCTTGGCCAGGATGGTGATGCCCTTCTCGCGCTCCAGATCGTTGGAGTCCATCACACGATCCGGCACCTCCTCGCGCTCGTTGAACACGTGGGACTGCTGGAGCATCGCGTTTACCAGCGTGGTCTTGCCGTGATCGACGTGTGCCACGATAGCCACATTACGAATATCACCGCGAACCGCCATAGAAACCTCTCTTAATTGATTCTTCGCGTAACCGTTCGGTACTTGTTTTGGTTCATATCTGTACTTACACGCAAACCGGCATAAGCCTAGCGATACGCCTTGACACACAACCGAACCGTCCTCCGACGAGTAACAGCACACGTTGCCCCCGCAGGGATCGTTGACTGGAGACCATGTGCACTAATGCGTCAGCTCGGTGTAGGAGTCTTCCAGGGCCATGGAGATGCGCTCGATTTCCTCCCGTGTGAGGGGACGGCGGAATGTCATACGCAGGGCGGATTTGGCGATCTGCGGTTCCAGCCCCATGGCAAGCAGCGTGCCGGGAATCTCGTGACGGCCAATGGCGCAGGCGGATCCGGACGAGGCGGCTATGCCTCGGGCGTCCAGATCGACAAGCAGAGCTTCGCCGGTGACTCCGGGGAAAATGAATGACGCATGTCCCGGCAGACGACTGACCGGGTCGCCGGTGAGTTCGGCGCGAGGCACCACCCGCCGCACGGCGTCAATCAGCATGTCGCGGGAATCCGTCAGTTCCCGGTACTGCGCCGCCATGCGCGCGTTCGACTCGTTGAGCCCTATGGCGAGCGCCACCGCACCGGCCACGTTCTGCGTGCCGGAGCGCAGCCCGCGCTCCTGACCGCCGCCGGAAAGCACCGGCTCGATCGGGGTTCGACCGCGGACCAGCAGCGCCCCCAGTCCCTTGGGCGTACCGAACTTGTGTCCGGACACGCTCAGCGCGTCCACATCCCAATCGCGCATGCGGATGGGAATCTGCCCGGCCGCCTGCACGGCGTCCACATGAATGGGAACCCCGTGCGCGTGGGCGATGCGGACCAGCTCCTCCACGGGTTCGACGGTGCCGACCTCGTTGTTGGCCAGTATGGCGGAAACCAGCGTGGTGCGTTCACCGGCCTCGCCGTCGAGCTCCTGTTCGAGCGCGTCAAGGTCGAGGTGAGCCTGACCGTCCACGGGAATGTGCACGACTTCGAAGCCGAACCATTCGTTCAGCCATTGCGCCGATTGCGCGACGGCCGGGTGCTCGATGGATGAGATGATGATGCGCGGACGGCGGATCGCCGGATGTTCACCGGCCTGCGCGGGGTTCACGCCGGACGGCTCGTCATCGATTCCGGCAAGACCGTAGACCGGCTGCAGGCCGAGTGCGCGCATACGTGCCATGGCGATGCCCTTGATGGCCAGATTGTCCGACTCGGTGCCGCCGGAAGTGAAGATCACGTCGTCCGGGCGAGCGCCGAGACCGGCGGCGAACGAGGCGCGGGCGGCATCAAGCGCCCTCGCCGCCGTCTTGCCGGGTTGATGCACGCTTGCCGGGTTCGCGTATGCGTCGGTCATGAACGGCATCATCGCCTCGATGACGTTCCTGGTCACCGGCTCGGTGGCAGCGGCGTCCAGATACAGTTCGTCGGGTTCGCCAGATGCATTGGGAGTGTCAGCCATGGCTAGTTCCAGTCCAATCCGAGGTCGATGCTGCGTACGCTGTGCGTCAGCGCGCCCACTGAGATCACGTCCACACCGGTGGCGGCCACGGCCGGCACGCGCTCCATGCTCATGTTGCCGCTGGCTTCCACGATGGCCTTGCCGTTGATGATATCCACGCCGCGACGGGTGTCATCGAGCGAGAAGTTGTCGAGCATGATGGTGTCCGCACCGCCGGCGAGCACGGCGGGAATCTGCTCAAGCCGGTCGACTTCCACTTCGATATGCGTGGTGTGGCCCACCTGTTCGCGCACGTGGCGGATCGCGCCGGTCAGGTCGATGCCGCGTGCGGCGAGCGCCGCCAGATGATTGTCCTTCATCATCACCGCGTCGGACAGCCCGTAACGGTGGTTGTGGCCTCCGCCGCAGACCACGGCGTATTTCTCGAACGGGCGCAGTCCGGGGGTGGTTTTGCGCGTGTCGACGATGCGAGTGCGCTCGTAGCGATGCGGCCGGGTGACGGTCCCGTCATGGCCGTCATCGTAGATGGCGTTGACCGCGTCCACGAAGGAGGCGGTCATGGTGGCGATGCCGCTCATGCGCTGGGTGAAGTTGAGGGCGATGCGTTCGGCGGCGAGCAGGTCACGTACCGGACCTTCCACGGTGGCGAGGACCTGGCCGCGCTGGAATCGCTCCCCGTCCGCGATCAGGGGCGAGACGCCGATACCGGGATTTTGCGCCGTGAAGGCGGCCGTGAACACGGCGATGCCGCTCATCACGCCTCTCTCGCGTGCGGTGAGGTGCGCCGAGCCGGTTTCGTCCGCGGGGATTGTGGTCTCGCAGGTGATGTCGCCATAGGGCGCGTCTTCGGCGAGCGCCGCCTCGACGGCGGTGCGGATGATGTGTTGCGTAAGCATGATCGGGTCTTTCTTGATATGGACTGCTGTCGTTCTTGCGGGATTAATCGCAATGCATCGGGTCAGGGTACCGAGACCGTCGTCCGATCACCCCGCCCGCTTCGCGGGAGCCCCCGTGAAGCGTAGGAGTGGTTGTGGAAGCTATCGGCGTGCCAATTCCTCCATTCCGGCGCCAACCGACAAGTGAGCAAACAGCGCTAGGCGTTGATGTAGGCGATGGATTGGGCCCACTCGTCGCATGACTCGGGATAGTCGGTGCGGGCGTGGGCGCCGCGCGACTCGGTGCGGCGCAGCGCGGCGTTGGCCTCGACGTAGCCGACGGTGAGCAGGTTGCGGTTTTCCAGGCGGGTGATCGGGTCAGGCTCACAGGCCGTGGCAGCGGGTTCCGTCGCGTCGGCATCGGCCAGCGCCAGGCCGGTGCCGAGCTGGTCGATGGCCTGGCGCAGGCCGTCGCCGTCGCGCAACACGCCCACGCCGGCCCACATCGTGTTCTGGATGCGGGTGCGATCCCAGATGGCAGGCCGGCCATTGGCCCCGGCACGCTCATCGGGTGCCGGCATGCTCAGCTCGACCGGTGTGTCGCTGACGATGCGGCTGGTGGCCGAGTTGGAGAACCAGACCGGATTCCACACGGAACCGGCCGGATCGTTCACGGCGGCGAGCCCGGCGCGACGACCGTACACCAGTCCTTCAAGCAGCGAGTTCGACGCGAGCCGGTTGGATCCCATCACGCCGGTGCGGGCGCATTCGCCGGCCGCATACAGGCCGGGGATGCTCGCGCGACCTTCCAGATCGGTGCGGATGCCGCCCATGTAGTAGTGCGCGGCGGGCGCGACCGGAATCGGCTCCTTGCTCCAGTCGAAGCCGAGAGAACGCGTATAGGCGTCGATGGTCGGGAACCGGTGACGCAGGAACTCGGCCAGATCCGGGTTCTCGCGGCGCATCGGCGAGACGTCGAGCATCACGGGCTTGCCGCCCTGCGCCTGCATGACGCGGAAGTTCTCGCGGGCCACCACGTCGCGCGGCGCGAGTTCGGCGCGCTCGTCGACACGGGTCATGTACCGTTCGCCGTGTTCGTCGAGCAGCACCGCGCCCTCGCCGCGTACCGCCTCGGAAACGAGGAAGTGCTCGCCCACGGCCATCGCGGTGGGGTGGAACTGGTAGAACTCCACGTCGGCGACCTGTGCGCCGGCACGCCATGCGGCCGCCAGACCGTCCGCGGTGGCGACGGCCGGATTGGTGGTGTACGGGTAGAGACATCCGGCGCCACCGGTGGCGAGGATGACTCGTGAAGCGGCCATGTCGGCGCTGCGGAATGTCTCGCCGTCCCTGACGAGCAGCCGCACGCCGGCGATGGCGCCGTCGCGCACAATCAAATCCTCAAGGAACGCATGCTCGATGATGTGGATGAGCGGATTGGCCCGCACCATGGCGGACACGTCCAGTTCGACCACCTTGCCGGTGGCGTCTCCCCCGGCGTGCACGACACGGGCCCGCGAATGCGCGGCTTCGAGGCCACGCAGCATGTGGCCTTGCGCGTCACGATCGAAATGCACGCCCGCGGCGGCGAACTGCCGCACACGGTCGGTGCCCTCGCGGGTCAGTATCTCCACGGCACGGGGCTCGCACAGACCATGCCCCGCGGCCATCGTGTCGGCCGCGTGCAGTTTCGGGTCGTCGTCGGCGAAGACCGCCGCGGCGATGCCCCCCTGCGCATGGTAGGTGTTGGATTCCACCAGGTCGGCCTTGGTGACCAGCGTCACGTCCTGGCCGGCATCGGCCACCGCCAGCGCCGCGGAAAGGCCCGCGACGCCCGCGCCGACTACGACGATTTCAGCGTTGCTCATTGTGCTGCTTCCTCAATGTTGTTGATGTGCTCCCGTTGACGGGAGCTTGCGATCACGGGTGCACCTGGAGCATGCGCTCCAGAGCCACCTTTGCCTCGCGTGCGGTGTCGTCGTCCACGGTGATGCGGTTGACGATGTTGCCCTGTTCGATGTTCTCCAGCGCCCAGGCGAGGTACGCCGGGTGGATGCGGTACATCGTGGAGCACGGGCAGACCACCGGATCCAGGCAGAACACGGTCTTGTCGGGGTACTGCGCGGCCAGGCGGTTCACGAGGTTGATCTCGGTGCCCACGGCGATGGCCGATCCGGCCGGCGCGTTGGCGATCTCCTTGACGATGTACGCGGTGGAGCCGGTGCCGTCGGCCGCGTCCACGACCTGCATCGAGCACTCCGGGTGCACGATCACCTTGACGCCCGGGAACGCGGCGCGCGCCTTCTCGATCTGTTCGACGGTGAAGCGCTGGTGCACCGAGCAGAAGCCCTTCCACAGGATCATCTTGGCCTTGGCGTAGTCGGACGGGTCGGTCGCGCCGCCCTGCGCCTTGTACGGGTCCCACAGCGGCATCTCGCTCAGCGGAATGCCCATCGCGCGGGCGGTGTTGCGGCCCAGATGCTGGTCGGGGAAGAACAGTACGCGCTTGCCGCGCGCGAACGCCCATTCGAGCACGGCGTGCGCGTTGGACGAGGTGCACACGATGCCGCCGTTGCGTCCGCAGAACGCCTTCAAGGCCGCGGACGAGTTCATGTAGGTGACCGGGATGATCTGCTGCCTGCCGTCCGCGTCGGGCTTGGTGCCGCAGATCTCGCCGAGCTGGCTCCAGGCCTCCTCGACCTGGTCGATGTTGGCCATGTCGGCCATCGAGCAGCCGGCGGAGAGGTTCGGCAGCGTCACGGTCTGCTCCGGCGTGGAGAGGATGTCGGCGGTCTCGGCCATGAAATGCACGCCGCAGAACACGATGTGGTCGGCGTCCGGGCACTGCGTGGCGTTCTTGGCCAGCTGGAACGAGTCGCCCACGTAATCGGCGTGGCAGATGATCTCGTCACGCTGGTAGAAATGCCCCAGAATCAGTAGCTTGCTGCCGAGACGGGACTTGGCCGAGCGAATGCGCTCCTGCAGCTCCTCGTCGGAGGCGTTGCGGTACTCCTCCGGCAGCACCTGCTGGCGAGGTGCGTTGTGCGGCAGCTTGTCGAGCATGGACGCGCCCGGCCCGTAGCTGGGCTTGGTGGTGTCGAAATGCCACGGATCCTGGGTCAGGCCGGCGTCGCAGGTGCTCTGCGCACCGAGGCGGGCGATGATCTCATCCACTGACAGGGCGGACAATGTTGCGCTCATGGTGTGTTCCTTTCTCTAAGGCGTGCGGGCACGCCAACGTATCTGACAACCGGGTGGCCGGCCAAAATCAATATGCGGTTATACGGCACGGACGCGGGTCTTGCCGCCCGCCTCCCGTCATGCGCGTGCCGATGGCATCAACGCGGACAGCGCGTCCTCGATGCGCTGGCCCTCCAGCTCCTCGATGGTCGGCGCGTCGCGTGGCGGCCCGACGGGTGGGGCCGTCGACGCGCGGGAACGGTCGGGGTTGTACCGGTACACGGCCGCCGGGCGGTGGCGGCCATCGCGCAGTTTCTCGCCGGTATCCTCCAGCTCGCCGGACAGCAGCATGCGACGCCGGAAATTCGCCACGTCGATGGCCTCGCCGGTTATGGCCTCATACACGTGATGCAGCTGGCGCAGCGTGAACGTGTCACCGACCAGCTTGGTGGCGATATCCGGGTATTCGATCTTGTTGCGCAGGCGCCACAACGCATAGTCGATGATCTGCCGATGGTCGAAGGCCAGTTCGGGAAGCTCGTCCTCGGGGAACCACCGGACGTTGTCCGCCTCGGTGAAATCATGGGCTTCGGCCTTGCCGACCAGCGCCCAGTAGACGATGGAGACCATCGGCAGGCCACCGTGCGATCGCGCGGGATCGCCGAACGTATACAGCTGTTCGAGGTAGCGAGGATGCAGGTCCGTGGTGGTCTCCAACGCGTGGTAGGCGGACTGCTCCAGCGAACGGTCGGCGCGCAAATCGCCGCCCGGCAGCGCCCACCGCCCCAGAAACGGCTGGCGCACGCGGCGCACCAGCGGCAGCCACAGACGCGAGGGCATCGCGTCACGGCAATCCGACGCGGTCTCCTCCGGCCCCAGGGCCAGGATCACCACGGAGACCCCGACGGCCGGCGGTTGCATCCGCCGCTCCGACACGTTTCCGCCGACCATGCATGCCCACTTTCCGACTGGTGTGCTCTCCAGTTCAAGACCAGAGCATATCACTTATAGTCAACATGACTTTAAGTGGTGTGTCATGCGAGGCCGCGGAGGCGGCATAACCTACATACGCTGAAACACCGACCACCCCAGTCGGCTTACGGCCGACAGCCCTCCGGCAACTCCTATTCGCCGTCGGGGACGTTGGTGGTCTCGCGTTCGGGCAGGAATGGGGCGAGCGGGGGCAGCTGGTCGAGCGACTCCAATCCGAGATGTTCCAGGAACAGGCCGGAGGTCACCAGCAGCGCGCCCCGGGAATCCTCGTCCACGCCATCCTCGCGGACCAGTCCGCGCACTGTCAGCGAACGAATCACGCCGTCGGAGTTCACGCCGCGGATCGCCGCGACCTGGGCGCGCGTCACAGGCTGCTTGTACGCCACGATGGCCAGCGCCTCCAACGCTGCCTGCGACAGGCGCGCGGTCTGCCCGTCAGTCACGAACGCCGACACCACCTGCTCGTATTGCGCCCGGCTCGCGAACTGCCAGCCACGCGCGGTATGCCACAGCTCGAAGCCGCGCCCCTCCTCGTCATACTGCGAGCGCAGACGCTCCAGCGCGGCACGAGCCTCCTGCTCGCCCACGCCCAGAACCCGCGCCAGGTCGGCGGCGTGCTGCGGCTGGTCGGCGACCATCAGAATCGCCTCCATGCAGGCCCTCAGACCGCCCGGAAAGTCCTCCGCCGTGAATTGCGCATCCATCACGTCACCTTTCTCGCTCACAAAACGTCGAGATATAAAAAACCAAACCGCTTTTTTCCAATACGACGCCGCCTGTATCTTCACGTTTTGCGAGCCTCATGCGAAGTCCCCCTCCGCGATGTCGACCACACCGGCGTCCCGGGCGTCTTCGACCCAGCGCAGATGCAGCGTCTCGAATGGCCCGGCCTGCCGAAACTGCAGCACGCCTTGCTTGAAGAACACCAGAACCGCCAGAAAACGCGCGACCACCTCTACACGGCGGTGTGCGTCACGCGTCAATTCCGCGAACGTCATCGAACCGCCGGCCGGCAACGCCTGCAACCGGTCGCGCACGACCGCCGCCTGCGCACGCAGGTCGACAAGCGGCACATGCAGCTGATGCAGCGACACCTCGCTGGCCGGCGCGTTGGCGAACACCTGTGCGGCGATGCGCGCCAAGTCCTCTGCGCCCAGCGACCATGCAAGCTCCGGCAGCATCGCCGCGACACGTTCATCGACATATGCCGGATGCGGGAACCTGCCGGCATTGGCAGCGAGCCGGGCGCGAAAATCGCCGGCCGCCTGTTTGAACGCACGATACTGCAACAGCCTGGCGAACAGCAGGTCACGCTCACGCAGCGCTTCGAGACTCTGCTCGTCGCGCTCCCCATCCGCCTGGTCATGCGGCAGCAGCGCCGCGCTCTTCGCCTCGACGAGCACCGAGGCGACATCGAGGAACGCGCTCGCCTCCTCCATGTTGCGCGCGAGATCCAGCGTGCGCACATAGGCAAGGAACTCCTCGGTGATCTCCGACAACGACACCTCGGTGAGCTCCAGCCGCCGGTTCGCGATCATGGACAGCAGCGCGTCGAAAGGCCCCGAATAGACCTCCAGTTCGACGGAGAATCCCGGGGAGACGGCGGCATCGCCTCCGATCTCGCCGCCGTCGGCAGGTTCCGTCAACTCGCTCATCGCATCGCGCTTGCGCCGCTCACCATGGCCGCGCCATCACGCGACGATGCCGCGGGCGATCAGCTCGCGCGACACCTCGCGGTATTCCTTCGCGGTCTTGTGGCCGGGAGCGTAGATCGTGATCGGGGCGGCGGCCACGGTGGCGTCCGGCAGCTTGATGGACCGCGAGATGACCGAATGGAACACCTTGTCCTGGAACGCCTCGTAGATGCGCTGCAGCACCTCCTCGCAGTGCAGGGTGCGCGTGAACATGGTGACCAGCACGCCGTAGACCTGCAGGTCGGGGTTGATGCGCGACTGCACCTTCTCGATGGATTGCATGAGCAGCGCCACACCGCGCAGCGCGAAGAACTCCGCGGCGACCGGGATGATCACGCCGTCCGCGGCGGTCAAGGCGTTCACGGTGAGCAGGCCCAGCGACGGCTGGCAGTCGACGATGATCACGTCGTATTCGTTGCGGAGCTTTCGCAGCACGCTGGCGAGGATCTGCTCGCGACCGACTTCGGTGACCAGCTGCACCTCGGCGGCGGACAGGTCGATGTTCGCCGGCATGATGTCCAGATTCTCGAAATCCGTGTGCTGTACGATCTCGTGCGGATCGATCGACGGGTCGAACAGCGCAGTATACACGGTGTTCTCGACAGCGTTCGCGTTGATGCCGAGGCCGACTGTCGCGGCTCCTTGCGGGTCGAAGTCGACGATCAGGCAACGGCGCCCGTACTGGCTGAGCGCGCCGGCGATGTTGATGGAACTGGTGGTCTTGCCCACCCCGCCTTTCTGGTTGCATATGGCGATGATGCGCGCGGGACCGTGCTGCGACAGCGGTTTCGGCGCGGGGAACGTCTCGTATTCTCGTCCAAGCAGATCAGTAGGCATACCGTTCACCTTATCATCACCAGTGTGCGCGGGGCCGCCGGACGTGCCGACCATCACCGTTTCCGCCGAAGACCCGTCGTCTCCCCGTGGCGCGGCGGCGTAGGTGCCGCGGATCGGCAGCGTTCCCTGCCTGTTTCCCGCGTCGTCGCCGTCGAAGCGGGAATATGCCGCCTGCTGCATGTCGAGCTGCCTCCTTCGCGTGTCGCATCCATGCTATCGCGCCCGGGCAACCGCTCCGCGTTCACCGCGCGCGCGGATGCGAGGTGAGGTACGCCTCAATCAAGGTCTCCGGGCTGACGTGCGTGTATATCTGCGTGGTGGTGACCGAGGCATGGCCGAGCAGTTCCTGCACGGTGCGCACGTCGGCGCCGCCCTGGATCAGGTGCGTGGCGAAAGAGTGCCGGAGCGTGTGCGGGTGAAGCGGACGATCGATGCCGGCCCGCTCCCCCGCCAGTTTGATGACCTCCCATACCGACTGGCGAGACAGCCGGCGTCCCCGTTTGTTGAGGAATACCGCGCGGCGTTCCGGCGTGCCCTTGGCGCGGCCCTCCAGCGTGCCGCGCCCCTCGGCGAGGTATCGGCGCAGCGCGCGACATGCGTATTCGCCGAGCGGGACGAGTCGCTGCTTGGATCCTTTGCCCGTCAGCCGCGCCACATGCGCGTCGTCGATGTCGATGTCGTCCAGATTCATTCCGACCGCTTCGGAGACGCGGCATCCGGTGGCGTACATGAATTCGAGCAGCGCCCTGTCACGCAGCAGCACGGCGTCCGGCAACGCTCCGGTGCCAGCTCTCCCCCGCGCCGCGCCGGTGCCGTGCGGGTCGGGAATCGCGTCGAGCAGGCGGGAGACCTCGTCGATCGTCAGCACATCCGGCAGCATCTGCGCGCTCTTGGGTGCCTTGACCGTGGCGGACACGTCGTCGCTCACGGCGTGCTGAGCGAGGGCGAACCGGTGGAACTCGTGGATGCTGGCAAGCCTCCTCGCCTTGCTGCGCGCGCTGTCGCCGTCCGAATCCAGCTGCGCCACGTACTCCTCGATGTCGGCTTTGCCGATGGCATCGGGATCGGTGATGCCGCGCGTGTGCGCGAGCCACGAGAGATAGCGGCGAAGATCGGATTCGTATGCCCGCACGGTCGCCCTGGCCAGTCCGCGTTCGACGGAGATATGCACGATGAACTGGTCAAGAAGCCGGGTGGATCCGTTGTACATGGTGCCCCATCATATGCGAGAACCCTGTATGCGTGCGGAAGGCTCGCATACCTGCACGTTCCCGCATGATATGCGAGAACCCCGCACAGGGCGGGGTTCTCATGCGGTTGCCGATGCGCGCGAAGGCGCATCCGCCGAGGTTCGCGGCTCAGGCCTCGACCGGAGCGTTGACGTCCTCGGGCAGAGCGGCCTTGGCCTGCTCGACGATGGCCTTGAAGGTCTCGGGATCGGAGACGGCCAGCTCGGCGAGGGCGCGGCGGTCCAGCTCGATGCCGGCCAGGTGCAGACCCTGGATGAAGCGGTTGTAGGTGATGCCTTCGGCGCGGACGGCGGCGTTGATGCGCTGGATCCACAGCTTGCGGAAGTCACCCTTGCGAGCCTTGCGGTCGCGGAAGTTGTAGGTAAAGGAGTGAAGCAGCTGCTCCTTGGCCTTACGGTACAGGCGGGAGCGCTGGCCGCGGTAGCCGGAAGCCCTCTCGAGAACGACGCGACGCTTCTTGTGGGCGTTTACTGCGCGCTTGACACGTGCCATATTTAATTCCTCAGCTTTCTATTAAGTCTTCTTATTGGCTCTCGCTATGCTCAGCGACCGAGCAGCTTCTTCATGTTCTTGCTCTGGGAAGTAGCCAGAACGCCGTCGGCCTTCAGTGCGCGACGCTTACGAGCGGACTTGTGCTCGAGGTTGTGGCGCATTGCGGAGCCAGCGTGCATCAGCTTGCCGGAACCGGTCACGCGGACGCGCTTGGAAGCGGCGGAATTAGTTTTCATCTTCGGCATTGCTGCCCTCCTTGTTTGTTACTTCGTTTCGGAAGTCTTCGGTTTGTCGGATGCCACGGCGGCTTTGGCTGCTGCCGCCGCCTGAGCCTGGGCCTCCTGCTTGGCCGCCAAACGGGCGGCCTGACGAGCCTGGCGCTCGGCACGGGACTGATCGCCACGACGACGCTGCTCGGACTGGGTATGGACCTTCTTGCCCTTCGGCGCAAGCGTCATGATGATGTTGCGGCCTTCCTGCTTCGGCCGGGACTCGACGGTGCCGTACTCCTCGACGTCTGCGGCCAGACGCTGCAGCAGTTCGACGCCGCCGATGGGGCGGGACTGCTCGCGGCCGCGCAGCATGATGGTCACCTTGACCTTGTCGCCGCCGTTGAGGAACCTGACCACATGGCCCTTCTTGACCTCGAAATCGTGGTCATCGATCTTCAGGCGGAAGCGGATCTCCTTGATTTCGGCGGTGCTCTGATTACGGCGGGCCTCACGGGCCTTGATCTTCTCGTTGTACTTGAACTTGCCGTAATCGATAAGCTTGGCGACGGGAGGCTTGGCGTTGGGCGCCACCTCGACGAGATCGAGGTTCGCTTCCTTCGCCAGGTTGAGCGCGACCGAGGTCGCGATGACTCCCACCTGCTCGCCGTTCGGGCCGATCAGGCGTACCTGCGAGACGCGAATCTCGTCATTGATACGTGGTTCGTCGCTAATGATGACTCCAATCCTCATGTTCTCCGAAGCGGACCTTCGCCGGATACCGGGCATGACGGACGAATCCATGGCTCACCGAACCGTGCGCACTGCAGCGCCGGCCATCATACATATTCGCATGATCGCATGCCTCATGAGGCATGCTCACGACCGCGCATTCCACGCGACCGGATAGGCTGTTGCCTTGGACCCGAGGCCATGACAGGCTTCCAGGTGGGGTTGCCCCGCTTTCTTGATTTCTCAAGCCTTGTAGATACTACCACACCCCCAGACCAGGCGTGTCGCCACAAGTTTCGGTCCGGGCGCGGGCGGCGAGGAAATACACGAGCGCGAGTGCCAGAAGCGGTCCGGAGAAGATCGGGAACGTCACGAACGTGCCCACCCGCGGGGATCGTCACGAAGGTCGGCATGCAGCTAACGCGGCGATGACCGGGAAGTTCGTCGACACGGTGACGATCAGCAGGCGCGACGCGCAGTGCCGTGCACACGATACAGTGGCAGCATGGCATATGAACGTTGCGTGATTTTCGGCGCTGGCGAGTATTACGAGGGGCCCGCGCCCGCTATCGAGAAGGGGATGCTGGCGATCGCCGCGGACGGCGGGCTCGACCATATGCGGGCCATGGGGCTGTCGCCGGATTTCGTCATCGGCGATTTCGATTCGCTGTCCGGCGACGTGCCGGCAGGCGACCGCAGCGTCCGCCTGCCGCCGCAGAAGGACGATCCGGATCTGCTGAGCGCGCTGAAGGTCGGATGGAGCCGCGGCGCACGCGAGTTCCATATATATGGAGCGCTGGGCGGTCGCATCGACCACACGATCGCCAACATGCAGCTGATGGCGCTACTGGCCTCGCATGGCGGCATCGGATATCTGTACGGCGACGGCAGCATCGTTACCGCGATCGCGGACGGGGCGCTGGAGTTCCCGGCCAATCATGTCGCCCCGCGCCGCATGATCTCGGTGTTCTCGCACAGCGACGTCTGCCATGGCGTCACCATCGCCGGGCTGAAATACGTGCTGGAGGGCGCCGCGCTCGCCAACACCGTCGTGCAGGGGGTGAGCAACGAGTTCGTGGACGGTTCCGCGGCGACGGTCTCGGTGGAGTCGGGCACGCTGATCATCACGTTCCCGATCGAGGCGCCGCTGCCTGTGGTGAGACTGCGGCATCCGTTCGGCGGGGATCTGGGCGCGCTCGACACGACGGTGTCCTCGGCGCTGGCGGTGCGGTGAGGCCGCGGTGCGGAATGCCTCGCATCGAATCGCCGCAGGCTGTACAGACATATTTGTTAGCGTTAACGGAATATGGCCGTTTTATGCTCAAAGCAAGCGCGACACCGTTGCTCTAGTACAGACGGCGCATTACAGTAGACACTGTTGGTAAACAAAGGCCATAGCGCATCCATGCGCAAACGGCCTACCCTACAAAGGGAGAACACATGACAGTTAAGATTGGTATCAACGGCTTTGGTCGTATCGGTCGTCTCGCCTTCCGCCGCATCTTCGAGCTGCAGGCTCGCGGTGGCCAGGCCGGTGACATCGAGGTCGCTGCAATCAACGATCTGACCACGCCGTCCATGCTCGCCTACCTGCTGAAGTACGACAGCACCCACGGCACCTTCCGTCACGACGACGGCACCCCGGTCGACGTGACCTCCACCGACGACGCCATCGTGGTCGACGGCAAGGAATACAAGGTCTACGCCGAGAAGGATGCCAACAACATCCCGTGGGTCAAGAACGACGGCGTCGAGTTCGTGCTCGAGTGCACCGGCTTCTACACCTCCGCTGAGAAGTCCCAGGCTCACATCAACGCTGGCGCCAAGAAGGTCCTGATCTCCGCTCCGGCAAAGGACGAGACCACCCCGACCGTCGTCTTCGGTGTGAACCAGGACATCCTGAAGGCTTCTGACGTGATCGTGTCCGCCGGCTCCTGCACCACCAACTCCATGGCCGCTATGGTCAAGCTGCTGGACGAGAACTGGGGCATCAAGGCTGGCTTCATGACCACCATCCACGCCTACACCGGCACCCAGATGATCCTCGACGGCCCGCGCTTCCCGAAGGCTCGCAACAACCGCGCCGCCGCGATCAACACCATCCCTCACTCCACCGGTGCCGCCAAGGCCATCGGCAAGGTCGTGCCCGAGGTCAACGGCAAGCTGCAGGGCCACGCCCAGCGCATCCAGGTCCCGGACGGCTCCATCACCGAGCTGACCACCGTCCTGAACAAGGAAGTCACCGCTGACGAGATCAACGCCGCGTTCAAGGAAGCCTTCTCCAACACCGAGTACTACGGCTACAACGAGGACGGCATCGTCTCCTCCGACATCATCGGCGACACCCACGGTGGCGTGTTCGACCCGACGCAGACCGACGTGAACACCGTTGACGGCACCACGATGGCCCGCACCGTGTCCTTCTACGACAACGAGTACGGCTTCACCTGCAACATGATCCGTACCCTGCTGTACTTCGCCGAGATCTCCGAGTGAATCCCCGCTGTCTAGGCCGCTAGATTCCACAAGGGTTTATGGTTTGGGCTCCCACAGTGCTTCGCTGTGGGAGCCCAAACCATAAACCCTTTGTTTTTACCGGCTCGGCACTTGCCGGCGGGCTGAGCCGGACTCCGTCACCACGTACCGATGGGCGCAGCGACCGCGTTCAATACCTTGAGCAGATCATGCGGATTGACGCCGACCGAAAACCCGCGCTTGCCGCCGGACAGCAGGATCTCGTCGAATTGCAGAGCGCTCTCGTCAAGCACGGTCTTGTGATGCGTGCGCTGCCCGAGCGGCGAGATGCCTCCGACCACATAGCCGGACTCGCGCATCGCGACCTTCGGGTCGGCCATCGATGCCTTCTTCGCACCGACCGCCGCCGCCAACGCCTTCAGATCCATGTGTCCGCTGACCGGCACCACGCCCACCACGCGCTCGGAACCGGTGTCGGCCATCAGCGTCTTGAACACCTGATGCTCATCGAATCCGAGCTTCTTCGCGGCTTCCACCCCGTAACCGTCATCCATGTGATCGTTGGAATGCTCGTACTCGTAGGTCTTGAACGGCACTCCGGCCTTCTCCAGCTGCACAGTCGCCGGCGTAGAGCCGGCACCCTTCTCATGCTTCGTTTTTTTGCCCATGTCTTCCATACTACCGCTCTCAAAACTCGAAGATACGAAATCGGAAACCGCCATTTTCCAGCAAACGGCTTTTCGTATCTGCGAGTTTTGAGAGCGCGAATCGGGAAGGCCGCGACTATTCGGCGGATTCTCCGCCGCTCGGGCCACTGGTTTCACGGTGTCGCAGCAAGGACCCGGCTGCGGTCAGCAAGCGCGACGGCGCCCACGGGCGCACCGGTGGCGGACAGTCCCGCCGCCGCATACCCGTCAGCGCCCACGTTCACCGTGGAGCCTCCCGTCAGCGTCACCTTGCCGTCGACCGCGAGTGTGGAGCACTCCCCCGCCGCGATGCCGAGAACCGTGGCGGCCCCGTCATTGGCGTTGAACACCCTCACATAGGGTTTGCTATACGCCTCGTCCCACCAGAGGCGGTGAGGCGAGCAGGCGCACTACCGCGCCTGCGAGGGCTTCCGGCGGAGTTCCGCCGGAAGCACGAAATGCATGTTCTCCTTGATGGTCTCCACGGTGGATACATCGGTGAAGCCCTGTGCGCGCAAGGCCTCGATGACGCCCGCGACCAGTTCGTCCGGCACGGATGCGCCCGACGAGACGCCGACCGCCTCGACTCCGTCGAACCACGACGGGTCGAGCTCGTTCGCGTCATCCACGCGGTGCGCTCGCCCGCGCTCCTCCAACGCCTCCTGCGCGACCTCCATGAGCCGCACCGAGTTGGAGGAGTTCGCCGACCCCACGATCACCACGCTATCGGACTGCTCGGCAACGAGCTTCACCGCGGCCTGGCGGTTGGACGTGGCGTAGCAGATATCGGAGCTCGGCGGCTCCTTCATCCACGGGAACCGGCATTTGAGCGCCGCGATGGTGCCGGCCGTCTCATCGATGCTGAGCGTGGTCTGCGTGAGCAGCACCAGCTTCTGCTCCGGCCGGAAATCCAGCGAATCCACGTCCGCCTCATGTTCGATCAGATGCACGTGCACGGGGTCCTCCCCCACCACGCCGACCGCCTCATCATGCCCCCGATGGCCGATGTAGATGATCTCGTAGCCTTCGCGCACGAAACGCAATACTTCACGATGCACCTTGCTGACCAGCGGGCAGGTGGCATCCACGACGTGCATGCCGCGACGTGCGGCCTCCGCCTTGACCTGCGGCGACACGCCGTGCGCGGAGAACACGATCGGGATGCCGGCGGCAGCAGCCTCGTCAGGTATCTCCGCGAGCTCCTGCACGAACACGGCCCCCTGCGCGGCGAGATCCTCGACGACATGCCGGTTGTGCACGATCTGACGACGCACATACACCGGCGGCAGGCCATCCACCCGCGCCGACGCGGCCTTCAGGATGGTCTGCACGGTGAGGATCGCCCGGTCCACCCCGGCGCAGAATCCGCGCGGGTCCGCCAGCACGATGCGTTTCGCCATATCATCCTCCTCATGCAGTCAGTGGCCGCCATGCGGCATCACTCAATCACAACGACTCAGCGTAGCAAAGGCACACGCACGGGTGCGGCCGGAACATCCCTACGCGTGCGATACCGGCACATGACAACGCCCGGGGGCAACAGGCGACACCCCGACCGCACACGGCAAAAGCCCAGCGCACACTATGATAGTGAGCGGTAACAATATCACTGTCGATCATGGAGCAAGCAATGGGCACCACACCGCGTACCGGCAACCAGTATTCCATCCATCATGGCGATTTCTTCGCCGTCGTCTGCGAGCTCGGCTCGAAGCTGCGCCGTTTCGACTACGGCGGCAAGGAGGTGTTCTGCAGCTACGGACCGGACGACCTGACGCCGACCTGCTGCGGCTATATCCTCGCGCCTTGGCCGAACCGCATCAAGGACGGCGAATACGACTTCAACTGCAAGCACTACTGCGCGCCGGTCAACGAGTACCATCCCGAGCCGCGCAACAACGCGAACCACGGCTACGCATACCAGTACATGTGGAAGCTGGAATCGCTCACCGAGAACAGCGTCACCCAGTCGCTGCGCTTCCCGAACCTCGACGGCTATCCGTTCGACGTCACCGTCACCGCCACGTACGAGCTGAACGACAAGGGCATGACCATCACGGTCAGCGCCCGCAATGATGGCGACGAGCCGGCGCCGTGGGCGCTCGGCCTGCACCCGTGGGTGGCGAACGGCAAAGACGGCGAGACCAGCGAGCAGCGTGACGCCGATTCGGCCGCATGCCGCCTGAAGATCGACGCGGACACGCACGTCACCGTTGACGCCGGTCTGGTGCCGAACGGCACCGAGCCTGTGGACGGCACCAAGTTCGATCTGCGCGACGACCCGGTTCTGGACGGACGCGCGTTCGACGACGCCTGGGTAGACGTCCACCGCGCCGACGACGGCACGACAACGACCGTGTTCACCCGCCCCGATGGCATGGAGATCAAGCTGGTCGGTGACGAGACCATCAACGCGTGGCAATGCTACACGGCCACCGGCGCCCCGTTCGACCAGCATCCGAACGGCATCGCCGTCGAGCCGATGACCGCCCCGGCCAACGCGTTCCGCAGCGGCGACCACCTGACCGTGATAGAGCCCGGCAAGAGCGTCACGACCGTGGTGCGCTACGAGGTGACGGTCAAGTGACCGGCACCCGGCCATCCTACGGCCGGTGACAATTCGCCACTTGCACAACGTCTACCCCGTATGTGATAATTCCCAAGGCTTATTAATCTTAGTAAAGGAGTCCATCATGGGCATGCGCGGACGCAAGCGCAAGGATCGTCGCAAGAAGGCCGCCAACCACGGCAAAAGGCCGAACGCCTGATTCTTGCCTGACGGCGTGATTCCACGCCGCGAGACATCGCCATATACGGAGGTGTCATAACAGACGACAAACGGGTCTGTCCCAGCGAAAGCCGGGCAGACCCGTTTGTTATCTTATTATTCCGTTTTATTATGCAGGCCCGCTTTATCCTGCTTGCCGAGCTTCGAGACAGGGGCCCAAGCCGAAATCGCGTCTCAGGCCACGACCGCATCGCCGCGTACAGGCTGCGCGGGTTGCGCGGACCGTCCCGGCTCGTCGACGGCACCGGCAGCATTCCCGCCATCCTCGCAGCAGCAGCGGTCAAGCGTGTCGCGCAACCGCGCCAGCAGACATTCCGGCGCGACCTCGGGCCGCAGATACGCACGCAGCGCCGCGATCATCGCCTTCTCATGCTCGTCGCAACACGAATCCGGGTCGAAACAGTCCCCGACCAGATCATCGCCCATGTCACCGGGCATGCCCGAAATCTCCACCGACGTGATATGCATATCCGCATGGACGATGCCCACAGGCGTCTGCCGTGTGATGGAAATATGGCTGCGCCGCTCAATAGGGTCACTCACGCCTGCTCCTTTCGCTCGTCGCAACGGATCGCATTCCGTCATCTCCATTATGAACGCTCACCGGGGATCTGGAGTTCGCGGACGGTGAACTTGGCAGTTGCTTGCGGGCGTCGCCGTATCCGTGCGCCAGCGCGTACGATGACAGTTCGCGTTTCAACTGGGTGCGCGCACGGTTCAGGCGGCTCATCACCGTGCCGATCTTCACGCCCTGCTCGTCGGCGACCTGCTGGTACGACTTGCCGTCGATGGCTGCGTCGATGAACACCTGCCGGCGCTCGGGCGGGAGCTTTGCGAGCGCCGCCATGATCTCCTGCGGCGCGAAGGCGTCCAGGTACTCCTGCTCCGCGGATTTCAGCCCCTCCGAGGAGTGCTCGGACGCCGCGTAGATGTCCCAGTCGTCGTATTCGCCGGTGGAGTCGTTGGCCCGCTGCGGCCGCCGCTTCGCCTTCGCGTACTGGTTGAAGTATGCGTTGCGCTCGATGGTGGTCATCCACGCCTCGAAGTTCGAACCGTCCTCGAAACTGTCGAACGCCTTGAACCCGCGTTCGAACGTGTCCTGCACAAGGTCCTGGGCATCATCGGGATTGTTGGTGAGCTTCATCGCCTGGCGGTACAGCGCGTTGACCGCGGGCATGGCGAGCTTCTCGAATCTCGCTCGCGCCTGCGCCGTGGTCTCGTTCGGTTGCTGTTCGTCGGTCACGCTCACTATTGTATGCAAGACGTGCGGTGAAATTGTGAGCGTGGGCACGGTTTTGTGATGGACTTATCAGCACATGTCGCGCATATCGTTCCCGCGGTCGTCGGGCTTGTACAATGACAGCGGCACCATGAGGAAAGGTTTTGGTATGACGGTAACGTTGGCATCGGCGGCGCAACTGCTCAAGCGGCACGGTCTGCTTCGGGAGATCATCCGCGCGGATCGTTGGACGCTTGATGCGCACGACATCGAAGGGGCTGACACCGCTTTTTCGGCGATCACCTATGACACGAGGGACGTGCGCGAGGGCACGCTGCTGTGCTGCAAGGGGCGGTTCAAGGCCGAGTATCTGCATGACATCGACGAGCGCGGGCTGGCCGCATACGTGGCCGACACCGATTTTTCGGCAGAGACCGGCGCACCCGGCCTGATCGTCAATGACGCGCGCAAGGCCATGAGCCTGCTGTCCGCGGAGTTCTACGGACGCCCGCAGGACGAGCTGACCGTGGTCGGCATCACCGGCACCAAGGGCAAGACTACGACCGCGTACTTCACCCAGGCCGTGCTGAACGCCCACTCGCATGGCAAGGCAGCGCTGTTCTCCTCCGTGGACAACTGCCTGGACGGGCACACGTACGTCGAGTCCGACCTGACCACGCCCGAGTCGATGGACGCTTTCCGCATGATGCGAGAGGCCGCTGACAACGGCATGAAGTACCTCGTCATGGAGGTCTCCTCGCAGGCGTACAAGGTCGAGCGCGTGTACGGGCTGACGTTCGACGTGGCCACGTTCCTGAACATCTCCCCCGACCATATCAGCCCGATCGAGCATCCGACGTTCGAGGATTACCTGTATTGCAAGCGCCAGATCGTGTGCAACAGCCGTGCGCTGGTGCTCGGCGCGGCCAGCGATCATGCCGACCTGCTGCGTCAGGACGCGGCGGACGCCGGCGTGCCGGTCACCACGTTCGAGCTGCTGGACGGGCAGAGCTCCGCCGGATCCGATGCCGCCGATGTCACCGCAAGCCCGGCGAACGCCGAGCACAGCGCCTACCATATCGCCGCAGACGGCGCTGATCTCGGCGAGTTCCGTCTGGCGTTGGACGGCGACTTCAACTACGCCAACGCGGCAGCGGCGCTGGCCATCGCGCATGCCGCCGGAATCGACCTGACCGCCGACGCCGCGGCCACGCACGCGATGGAGCCGGTGCGCATCGCCGGCCGCATGGAGCAGTTCCACGACCCGCAGTCCAACACGCTGGCGATCGTCGACTACGCGCACAACTACGCCTCCGTGACCGCGCTGCTCGATTTCGTCGACGAGCGGTTCGGCTCGCAGCACCCGCGCATCACGCTTGTCACCGGCTCGGCCGGCAACAAGGCGTACGACCGGCGCAAGGAGATCGTCGAAGCGGCGCAGCATCGCATCGACAGCTTCATCTTCACCGCCGAGGACACGGACACTGAACCGTTCATCGACATCTGCATGGAGATGCAACGGTACATCACCGTGCCCGGCATCGCGTCCACCGTCATCTCCGACCGCCCGAGCGCCGTCACGAACGCGATCTACGACGCCCGAGCGCACGCCGACCGGTTCAACATCATCCTCATCATCGGCAAGGGTGACGAACGCTGGATCAAGGACCACAACAAGCACGTGCCGTTCGAGGGCGACGACCGCATCGTCGAGCGCATGTTCGCCTGAGCCGCCAAAGCGCACGAACCGATAGAAAGACAAGCAAGACAAGCATGATTACGTTACAGAAAACCGACTACCAGCAAATGGAGCAGGCGGCGGCCGATGCCGGCGTGACGCTGCCGATCGAACAGACCGACGTGTGGGCACGCTTCCAGGCGGACATCCCCGGCCGCACTCCTTGGGGCGTGTACATGATCCAGCGAGACGGCGAGACCGTCGCGTTCATCGCGTTCATCGACATGGAGACGCACGGATACCATTACCTGCGTTCGATGCACGGCCCGGCCTGGATCGTCAAGCCGGACGAGGCGCTGGAACGCGAGGCCATCGACGCGATCGCCGCCGAAGTGCACCAAGCGGACAGGCACGTGGCGTTCATCCGCATCGACACGTGGTTCACCGACGGCACCGTGCCGGTGCTGTCGACCGTGCCGTACGACCAGACCGTGGTGATCG
>ERZ1031885.131-NODE-131-length-33489-cov-12.295358_pt1 | contig 33489 bp, 26 predicted proteins | sample MGYA00518168_ERZ1031885 | MGnify/ENA primary metagenome ERZ1031885 (study PRJEB33719, sample SAMN04261269) | wastewater metagenome | biome: rural village; feature: human; material: feces | host: Homo sapiens | place: El Salvador | collected 2014-01-14 ...
GACAGGGACCCCGACGACGCGGAGCAGGACAGCTTCACGTCGGGCCGGGCGACGTCGGCGGAGGCCTTCGCCCAGCGCTCGGTCGAGGACCCGTAGGTCGCCCACAGGGAGACGGAGTAGGAGCCGAACTCGCCGAAGTCGGCGGCGGCGGGCACCTCGGCGGCCCAGGAGCCGTCGGAGCCCCTAACGGCCTGGTACCAGCGGCAGGCGCCGGAGGGGGCTGTGACCTGGACGGCGGCGTTGGAGGGCCGGGAGCTGAAGCCGGTGGCGCTCACCGACAGGGACCCCGACGACGCGGAGCAGGACAGCTTCACGTCGGGCCGGGCGACGTTAAACGAGCCTTCGCCGCAAGAGAACGCTTCGGCCCCATCCAGAATGCACCAAGCTTTGACAGTCTTCTTTCCAAAGACATCTTGTAAATCACTTAACTGGATGGTGCAAATCCAAGAATCACCAGACCGTTTAGCCGGAATCCATTGGGACTTTCCGTCCTCGGATAATATTTGATATGAAACCGCATTCGGCTCTATTGCCCATTGTCCAGCGTCAACGGTAACTTGAGTCTCAGTTAAATCGAAAGACAGCGAGCACTTATTGTCACCAAACGTCTTAGAATCCGCTTCAAAAGTCTCATTGTTCACCGTAACGTAAGCACTGACTTTAAAAACGCCATATTCCCTATCAAAATCAAAGGACGCACTCCAGCTGTGGTCCTTCTGATCGTACGCTTGAACCCAATCAACGCACCCCGAGGGAGATTCAACCTTAAACGCAGCATTTGTAGGCTCTCCACCAGAGCATTTCAAGGTCATATCGACCTTCTTACCTGATTTTTTATATTCAAGCGAGCCATTAAACCATGTTGATTTGGGGAACTGGGAAATGATGGCATCCGCGTCAGCTTCGCCAAGTCGCTTGCAGCCTTCATCGCTAAAATAATTCCAGACATCGCCGGCATTTGAAATAAAGCCGTGTTCAATTAAGATGCCAGGAATACCCTGCTCACGCGCGCAGCGAATGACAGCAAACTCATCGCCAACCTCCATCTGAAAGACACCACGATAACTTAATCCAAGGGCATGCAGGTTATTCATCACTTTTTGAGCGAGCTCAACAGAAGCCTGTGTATAGCTAGTGCCGTTTGCCGTAGGCGCATACACCTCCGCTCCATGGGCTCCAGCCCCACCAGAATTAATGTGAAAACTAACGAATGCCTGCGCTCCCTGATTTACACAACGCTGGACGCGGTAAAGGAAATCGTTTCCACTATATGAACCGCTTTGCTTGCGAGACATTATTACTTTAAAACCATATTGCTCGAGCTTAGCCTTGCACGCAACCGCAATCTTCCAAGTAAGATCAGCCTCACTCTCTCCATTGCCCTGAGCACCAGGATCCGTGCCGCCATGACCCGGATCAAGTGCTATCACACGAATACCTCTTGATGCCGAATCAGCAGCTGAAATCGAGCTGCCCCCATTCGCGGCAGCAAGGGCGTCACCAATCGTGGCGGCCTGAACAACGTTGCCAGAATCATCTGAATAGAAGTAGGACGCATCGGCGCTGCCTTCAACCCGATCGTCGTCCGCAACGGCATTCGCATCGATGTCGAACGCATATCCGCATTGCATCAAATCGACATTGTGCTCCACATCGTCGTCCAGCAAATGATAGGTGATCGAAATCAAATCATATCCACACTCGGCATAATCCTTGCCAAACTGGAATGCAGCATTGTTGCCACTGATAGCCGACGCACCAACGGAAAGAGTGCGCCCAGTTGTGGATTCCAATTCAAGAGTCGCATCAGCGAGAGCATCAGAATCGCTAGGGGTTGCAAAGGCAATCACCTGGTCTACGCCGACCGGCAGTTTAGGGTAAGCGATATATAGATACTGATACGAACCTGCTGAAACGTCACTGCTCTTTTCCGGCACAACGGAAGAACCGTTTTCTTCTTCGGCACGATTGTCAGACTCGTCCCGGCCCCCAGTGGAAACAGAGGAGTCAGAGCCGCTAGCCGAATTTGAATTGTTCAAAGAACCCGAGGCCTCAGCAGTTAAATCCTGTTGAACAAACTCTCCATTAATTGCATAGGCCGTCGAGACCGGCGCAATCAATGGATTGAGTCCGATTACTGCTACCGCAACAAACACAGCAAGTAGCTGCAGACGACGTTTCATAACAACCCCGATCAGATACAAATGCAATTGACACCGAAGAATTATATTACAGGTAAACCCAAGATGTCCGCTTGCGCCAAGTTCTCAGTCCATGATGATCAGCCAAGAACCCAATGACATTGAATTATTATTCCAAATTCGCCGTTAGGCCATAGGGGCAAGATTTAGCCCAATGTTTCACCGCAAGCCAAGCCGCAAAATCTACGATAAAAGTCTTAAAAGATCGCCCAGCAATCGCCTTTTTAACATGGCATTGGGATTGAATACAGGATATTCCCTGTTAGCGTGAACGCCATCGCATCGCAATATGTGGGCGTAACGGCACACCAACAGAGCAACTCTTCTAACGCGAAGCCTGTCACTTTTATATATAGAGAAATAGGCCACTATGGGTGCATATTTTAGTTTGATCTCAATTCCTCTCGAGAGCCTCTCTTCCCGATTCTCTCCCTGATACTCGTTCATGCTCGCAGGCAACGCAAGCAAGCTCGCCGATGAGGACACCATTGCGACGTTGCTCGGCGAGCGGGAGGGCGAATCCAAACCTTCAACTGCAAGCCAGACAGGGCCAGCAGAAAGGCGCGCACAGAAGAAGGGTCATATGAAATATAAAAGCTGCCGAAGAGCACCGGGGTCAATTTTGCGAATCTAGAAGAGATTGACTACAACGGTCACCTGACTCAAATTGACGACGACGAGCATCTAACATCAGCGGGGTGCCTCCTGAGATGATCATGCCAGGCATTTGCTATGACAGTCGAAGAGATTCTCGGATACAAGGAATTTGTAATCGAAGAAAGGGAGAGATATCGTTTCCATGCATTTTGCCAGACTTACAGACTTATCTAAAGGGAAAAAGGCTCACATTGATACCCGAGGGGTAACCACAAGCTTCGACGGATTCACGGAGGTGGTTGGGGAATTTGTCAAAGAACCCTTTAACATAAGACGTATAAATGAGAAGGACATTGCCGAATGGCAAAGCTCGAGCGACAATTCGCACGAAGAGCACCTCGCACTTGCCGAAGCGGTAATCAAAGCAAACATTGAGTGCAATAAAATCAATTGATTTAGACGCAAATTAACCCGCTCAATCCTTCAGGCATAAGGCAAATGATAAAAACGGCATTCAAAGTCGGTTCATTTTTTTGACCTGATTTACGCAAAACACTCCAGCAGACCAAAAAACAGTTTTCAACAGGTAAGATAGCAGATGGTGATTCGGGAACCGTATGGCCCTCGAATCACCATGCTCTTGCCAGCCAAAGATAGCGCCGAGAGGGGCCATGCTCCGCTGGCTTAGCTAAAGGCAAAACTGAATAGAAGGGCCATTCGGTTGAGCCTGTAGATAGGTGAGGAGCAGCGAGCTGAGCATGACCACCGAACCAATCGAAGCGCATCTCCACCGTTCCCTCAACCGGAAAAGCCGTCCCCCGGAACCCAGGAGGAGATGCGGGGGTGTCGACTAGCTGTGGAAGCGACCTATTCGCTCAATGTTTTCAGGTGAATTCGGAAATCAACCGACTGCATCCATAATTAAGCAAAAAAATGAATCAAAGCAAACAAAGCGAGCACATATAGGCACTCAAAACCACTCCACAAGGAGACATTTCTAGGATTGTGGCGGGAATGCTCGGGTATCACCCGAGAGGGCAAGCCTTGCAGCAATTACTTGGAACGGTCATCCCCGCTTGCGCCCACCGCGATATGGGAAATCATGGTCATAATCCATCCTTTCGTTGGCTGCTCAAGTAGAAGTGCCAATACTGATCAGGTTGGTTCAACCATTCCAAGCAATGCGCTTGCAAGCTGAGATAATTATAATCAGAGACAGATTAACGGACCACTCTACTGGGAACAATCATTCGCTTGACATACACGCCTGCCCCCTTTCGTAGGGTTGCTTACACTCTATGCCAAGAAGCTCTCCCCTTCGGCAAGAAATCCGTGAGCAACACCGACTTAGCCCCGAAAGGCTAGTCTCAGTCAAATTTAGAGACAAGCTTTCTAGCCACGAAAAGCTTGGCTCCCAAATAATCGTCCTTCATGTTCGTTTGGCTTTCAAATTGCTTAAGGATTTTCAGACAAACCGACTTCTTAGCGCTGCGATTGTTCTCAATCCCCCTACGCCTGAATGTGCTGGTCACAACCTTTTCAATTGCCCTCATGGACTCAAAGCGATTGGCACAAAGGTTGGTACGAGAATTATTGAGACCAAGTGTTGTTTGTATGTCGTGCTGAATGGACTCGTCCGTAGCATCGATGCGTCCGTCGCGGTGGTAATAAATGGAATCGAGCGTATGGCGCTTGGTCGGATCAACCGTCATTGATGCATTACCACGTCGCTTGTCGCACGTCACCCCACCCCTACCGTCGCAGACAGCAACCAGATTGTGATACGCAAGGCTCAGCTCTCCATTCGCCGCAGAATCAGTAGGGTGCTGAGGGATTAGATGCTCGATCGTAGCCGGCTGCCCATCCGTACCGATCCTGCACATACAGTAGGCGCAAAGATGCCCCTGTTCGGCAAGCAACGCCTCAAGAAGCTTGCGCTTTGACTCCCCTCGAAGTGATTCGTAACAAAAAGTTGCATCCGGAGTATTGCGGATGATCCTCTTCGCCTCAGCAAGTGCCGCAGGCTCGCATCCCTTTACGATTGGAATCACGATAGCAGCTCCTCAAGTTCAAGGGTTGTCCTTGCCGCAACCACATCCGGGTCGTCCGCCCCAACGAATGTCTCAAGTTTCTCGAGCTCTACCCTAGCGTCGGCGTGGCGCTCCTCGTCTACGGCACGGTTAAACGCATCGAACAACTGGACTGCTTCCTCGGGACGCGAGGAAGCATCTAAAACAGTGTTGAGAATGTCTCCAGCATCACGTCCGCGCGTCTCCGTTGCAGGGACTACGGCTTTCTGGCCGTCCAGGATGCGAATGTTGCCACGAGGCACGGATGCCACAACGACCGGCGAATGCGTGGTCACAATAAACTGCACGTTGGGAAAGATGCGAACGAGGTCCTCCAGAATTCGTGCCTGCCAACGAGGGTGCAAATGAAGATCGATCTCGTCAATCATTACCACGCCCGGCGTCTCGAGCACACGATCTCCTAGTGCGGGATTCAGCATCGCCATGCGATATGCGATGTCAGCAAAAAGGCTCAACGTTCCACGATATCCATCACTCATTGAATGAATCCTATCGCGATGGTAACTACCATCGGCAGTGCTATATGTAAACACCAGCTGGCCGAGTTCGGCATCAAAATCGACCATCGCGTCCACGGTAGAAGTGGCGGCATCAAAACATGAGGCCAGTGCCTTTTTAACCGCAGAGAACAGTGCGCTGTCACGCCTATTCTGCCACTCCCAAATGGATTGAGTTTTAAACCATGCATTCATACGTGCATCGTTCGAAGATGCCTGTAGGGCACCTTCGTACCCACGCGTCCTGTTGGGCAACGATTGGTCTTTAGGTTCAGTCCGCGTCCACAATCGATCGGTCCCATAACGAGCAAGAATGGGAAGGACAACCGTCTCGCCACTGCGGACAAGCTTTTGCAGCCGAGCGCCAGCATCCACTACAGTCGCAGCATCAGCAATAGTAGTGCGGCCCTTGGCAGTATTAAGCGAACGCGACCAGTGCGCGTTCTCGCCACGAACAATTCCGTCAGCACCTATCGTCACCGGGTACCGCGACTGAACGTCAAACATGTCTCCTTGCTTAATAACGGCACCGCGGGCATCGTCAGGCGTAATGCCAGGCGCTTTCGCATTCTCAATCTTTTGGAATAAAGTGCCAAGAGCAATGCTTGCGGCATCAATAAGAGTACTTTTTCCCACACCGTTATCGCCAACCAAAACCGTTAGCTGGCGCTCAAAACTAACTGAGATTGATTCAAACTTGCGAAAGTTGCAAACTTCGAGCTTGTTAATCAAGTAGCTATTATTAGCAAACCCCACAACAGTCTCCTCAAATTGCATATCAACAGGAAAATCGATACGTTTATTACCTTATAAAGAATTCTATTCCGATGCAATCAAATCAAGTTGGACGAAAAACCCGCTAAGCCGTAACACAGCCGTTTGTGCTCTTCTAAGAAATCATCATGCGTTGATTAGCAACCCTTTCCGTTGCCTCCACCCAAATGCAACTAAAACCGTTGCTAACGCAATTAGGTATAATTTTTCCAAATCGCCTAGAGAAAGTGTTTGAATGCTGACCGTAATCGTGCCCACCTACAATGCCGAGCCGTATCTTTCTCAGGCTATAGGCAGTCTATTAAACGAAAAGAATATCGAACTGGAAATCCTCGCCATTAACGACGGATCCACCGACAACTCGCTCGCCATTATGGAAGATTTCGCTGCGCGCGACTCACGCGTTCAAGTGATCGATAAGGCAAACCAGGGTTACGGCGCAACCTGCAATCTGGGCATTCGCGAGGCAAAGGGCGACTGGATTGCCATCCTCGAACCCGATGACTGGATCGAGCCCGGAATGTACTCCGACATGCTTGCCTTTGCCAAGCGCGAATTTGGCGATCCGAACAAGCTCGATATTATTGAGACCCCGTATTGGATCATTCGCAACCCCGATACCCCCCAAGAGGTCAAACTACATTGCGCATATCGCGGTCGCATCAATCCACCCCGGCAACCGTTCACCATTCACGACGCTCCACACCTGCTGGCCCATCATCCGTCCATTTGGTCGGCAATCTATCGTCGCGACTTCCTAATGCAAAACAATATCTGGTTTAAGGAAATCCCTGGTGCAGGCTGGGCCGACAATCCATTCCTCGTCGAAACGCTCTGCCAGGCAAAGGCGATCGCTTACTGGCCCAAGCCGTATTACTGCTACCGGGAGGAAACACCCGAAAAGGCAGCCGCACTGGCCAAGCGTGACCCCTTGATGCCGTTTAATCGCTGGAATGACATGGTCGATATTCTTGAGCGACTCAACGTCACCGACCCCGCCGTCTGGACACCGCAAATCACACGCGGCTTCACCTATATGGGCATCATGATTGAGCACACTGGAATCGACGGTCATCCCGAAATCGAGCAGGCCATCCACAGGATGTTCGAACGCATGCCGCAAGAGCTGGTATTTTCCAATCCTCGCGTTACCCCTGCGGCCAAAAAGCTCTATGCCGAGTGTATGGGCATCGCAAACCCCAAAATCAGCTACTGTGCTTACGCTAAGGACCTCATGGGCGAGGGCCTGTATAACGTATGGAACAAGGGGCCCAAGCAAACTATAAAAATGATTACGTCGCACTTTGGTTCATACAACGCTCGCGCTGGAAAATAGTCGGATGGGCAACAAGACAAGCAGAAATACCTCCATCGAAGCGCTGCGCTTGGTCGCAATCGCTGGCATCGCGGTATTTCACACATTTCAGTGGACCTTCCAGGCCATCTGCACCGGCGTGCCGGAATATGCGCCTCTCGCAGCCTTCCCCTATCCTGGCATTCTGGGTTTCATTAACCTACTGGGCTGTTGGGCCAACGAGGTCTTCTTTATGATCTCGGGGTACTTCCTTATTCCCTCGGCGGTACGCGCCCTCCAAAACGGGTCATCCGCGCAGCACCTCACGCTCAAATCGCTTGAGCGCCTCAAGAAGATCGTCTTGCCCACGCTCTTTTATTGCGCAGCTTGCCTGTTTGTCTCGATGTACGTCTATCCCCTGCCCGAAATCTCCCTGCACGAGATCGGCTGGCTCACGTTGGGCATCGAGTTTATCTGGGTCTACGCCGCCACGGTCTGCATGGCGCCGTTGTTTGGGCTGACTAAAAACCAGCTCAGCAAGAAAAGTTACACAATAGCAGTCGTCGCCATCGGTGTCCTCGTTTTTATTATCAATGGTTATCTAGCGGCGCAGAGCTCGGTAAACAGCGGTGAGTTTTCTTGGCTCTAAAAGATCATGAGCGCCGTCACCTACGTTAGAGCGTTTTTGATGGGCGGGCTGCTCCGTGACTACACCGGGACGACAAAGCCGCGCAAAGCGCGCATCGTAGCCAAACGATCGCTTGCAGCAGTTTTAATTATCGCAATCGCCCTGGAAGCAGCACTCTCCGCAACCGGAAATCTGTCGACAATGACAACGCTTTCCTATAAGTCGACCTCGATTGTCTCGTTTGCCCTCGCCGCCGCGTCCCTGCTCTTTACGGCAACCCGCGACAATAAATCGAACCATCCTCGCATCGAAAACGCAATCGTCACCCTATCTGCCGCCACGCTTGGCTTCTACGTGATGCAATCGCTCACCAGCAGCCTTTGGCGTCCGGTATTCAACACGACGCTTGCAAACATACTGGCCAGCGCAAACAATCCGGCAGCCATATACATCGTCACCGGTGCGGCCATCAGCATCGTCTTTGCGCCGACGCTACTCATCATCGATGCAGCTAGAAGCCTTATCGTTCGCAAGCTCAAACAACGATAAACGCACGATCGGCAGGCTCCGCAGCCGTCACGCCCATGGCAGGTTCCTGCGTTTTATCCAAACCCTGCCAACATGGCGCAGCGACCCTTTACAATAGGTGCCGTCCAATGGACGTATTCGATAGCTTCCGTGCGGCGTATGTCTGCCGCGCGTGAAAGGATATATTGCCCCATGCCTTCCACCCTCCCCGCTCCCATCGACAAGCTCGCCATCGTCGTTGTCACGTACAAGCGCCAGGAGCTCTTGGCCAACCTGTTCGACTCTCTGACCGAGCTCACGGCTGCGCCTTGGCGCATCGTGATTGTCGATAACGAGAATTCGCCTGAGACCAAGGCCATGTGCGTGGCGTTTAACGAGCGCTTGGCCAACCTGTGGGGCATCGACGCTGACCAGCCCGATGCAAAGGGCGGCACCGACCGTGTCATCTACGCCCCGCAGCTCGAAAACGGCGGCGGAGCTGGCGGCTTTTCCGCCGGCACCAAACGCGCCTACGACTTGGGCGCCCAGTGGTTCTGGGTCATGGACGACGACGTGCTCGTCATCCCCGAAGGCATTGAGCGCTTGGCCAAGTGGACCGACCGATACGACGTCATCCAGGGCTCGCGCCTGGACTTCGACGGCGGCGCCTTCTTTTGGCAGTACCAGCTCATCCTTTCGCTCGGCATCCCTAACCCCATCGCCAAGTGGGATCTGGGTCCCGAGGGCTACCGCACCATGAACCAGCTGTGCTTTGAGGGCGGCATGTTCTCGCGCCGCGTGGTCGACAAGATTGGCCTGCCCGACGCCCGCTTCTTCATCTACGGCGACGACGCCTGCTACGGCTATGTCGCCAGTCAGCACTTCCCCGCCGCCGTGGTCGCCGACGTGGTGCTCAAGCGCGCACGCGCCGTCTCCAACTGGGATATCGCCGGCAAGCGCCAACTCAACTCCACGAGCGACACCAACCGCTACTACATCATGCGCAACCGCGGCTTCCTCGCTCGCTATATGCAAATTTACGGTGACTACCATCCCATCCTGTTCCGTCTGGGCAACGCCGCGACCTTCTGCAAGGAGTTCATCCGCTTGGCTGCGGTCGACAAATGCTTTAAGACCGGTATCCCAGCGCTGCGCCGCGGCATGAAGGACGCCCGCAAGATCGTCAAGGATCCCAACTGGAAGCCCATGCCGCCCATGAAGGACGCGGAGTAGCGGGCACACTTACAGTATCGCCCACCCCTACAGCCGCTGGCACACTACGGACACATGCTGCCCGTCAAAGCCAAAGCCCCAGCGCACGCGGCCGATACCTGGTCGTGGCACGCGAATCTTGTCAATGACGTCGCGCTCTATGTCGAGCAGCGCCTGGACGGCTAGCAGCTCCAGACCGAGCGCGTCCACACCGGGGTCATGCATCATGTTCATAGTGACAAGTGGACGTTCGTCGAGCATGCCGAGGGTATCGGCCACATCGAGCATCCTTCCCGTAGGGAACACCTGGATATCCCAGCGATCCGCCCCGCGCTTTCGATTGGATGACGGATTGGCATACCCCGGCATACCAAAGCAGAGCCCTTGCAACAGCAGGTGGTATGGCAACGGCGAATCCATCTCGATTGCGCCGATTCCCACATCTCCCAGGATGCGGTCTAGTGCCTGTCTCACCGCATCCTCGTTCCCGCGACACAACCCGTCACGAAACGCATCGACGTCCCGCACATCCTCGGCGGCGCACTCAAACCATTCAATAATCACGAGACGCAACGCCTGACGAAGTTCACCATTGGGCAGACGCAAAGCACGGGGGCGAGCGCTGTTCCCCGGCTCCTCAACCATATCCGTCGTTAGGAAGCCGGACAGGTATAACGCGGTCCAAACACCATCGACGCAAGCATCATTCGACTCGACGGCGCCCAGACAAAGCGGAGCCTCAACGCATCCATGCGGTTCAAGTAAATCGAACAGAGTCGAAAGCCTCTCGAGATTCCAATCGCCAACCGCCCTGCTCAGACTATCAGCGTATCCATACAAATCGGCCCGCACCGGCGGTGTGCAACCGCGGTTCAAGAAATCGATCACGCGCGCCGGACTCGAGCAATAGGTCCTGCCAAACCGATACCCCTCGAGCCATTCACGCGCATCATCCAGGTATTCTTCGCGTCCAGCATGGCCTAGCAAAGTCTGAACCTCGTCATCTGAAAAGCCATACCACCGGTCGCACCATCCCGAAAGCGGCGTCGACATACAGTACGAACACCCGCGCAAAGAAAGTGCCGCTTCGGCAGGACCGGGACGCTCCCCCATCAGACACGTCAACCGTAGCGAATGGCCCGCAGCGGCGATGGCATCAAACAGTACGCGCTCGAGCAACTCTGCCGGACAGGAGCCAGAAGCGTCCCTCATAGCAAAACGACTCAACCACGCCGCGTCGTATCCATCAACGAGCAGCACAACCTGTTCATCGCAAGCCATCTCCAGCATCTCAATGAGAGTGCCAAGCACCGAGTTGACCTCGTCCGCGCTCGCTACACCGCGCGCAACGCGCTCGATGTGGCGCATCTTATCTCGCGGTAAATCCGGAGCCTCCAAAAGCGCCAACAAGCGAGCGCACTCACCCGAAAGAACGTCGCGCACGATGCCGACGACGTTGGCACCGCACCTCGCGGCGCCAGAAAAGTCCAGCGATATCACAGGGTAGCAGGCGGACTCATCCCGATAGCGCTCGCGACCCGCATCCCAAATCTGGGAACCAGCAAACAGGCCCCGATCGACCTGCCCGACCGCGGATCGCTCGAGAAAAGCCTTAAGCATCGACAGGTTCATGCTCTTGCCAAAGCCTTCGGGCCGGCAACACGCCACAACGGAGGCTTCAGCATCCAAGACATCGGCAATAAACATGGTCTTGTCGACCAGCACGCATCGATTTATGGCCTCGGCAAAGTCATGTTCGCCGACCGGTAGCGCCCCGTTACCCGAGCGGTTGATCAGCCTTACGCCATAGCAGGCAGCATCGCCATAAATCGCCTGTTCAGACACCGTAACTTCTCCCTAAAACGCAGCACGATGTCAATTGTAAAGACCGGTGTATACGAATTGCTTTCGCTATGCAAGCGTTTCGGGCAACGGCAGCAATAAGAACCCCCAATGGGGCATAACGAATCGTTGCACAACAAAACGGGGCCCGATACAGCCGCACCGAACCCCGTCCTAGTTCTTAGATTATCAGGCGACCAGGAACTTACTCCTCGAATCCGTCCTCGCCAGCGGACTTCTTCTGCTGATCAAGCTTGCGCTTGCCACTCACAATGGACGTGGCACCCAGCGTCGCCAAGCTTGCGCTGGCGAGGCTCGCCATCACGATGAGGTCACCCGTCTTGGGCATATTGCCACCCGAGACCTTGGTCGTGGTTGTGGTGGTAGTCGTCGTGGCGGTTGTAGTGCTGCCCTTGTCACCGGGCTTCTGCGCATCGGTGTCGGACTGTTTCGCACCCGGACCGGCAGAAGCATCGGCAGCACCGTCAGCATGGGAGCCGGAGCCCTGCCCAGACGTTCCCTCATCAGAAGAAGAGGCGCCGTTAATGCCCGCCATCAAAGACGACCCCAGCATGGAGCCAAGCTGCTCGCCGGCAGAAGGCTTGCTTTCCGTCGAGGAATTGCCAGCATCGGAGCCCTCGTTCGAACCGTCCTCGGAAGCATCGGAGCCAGAACTGTTAGAGGAATCAGAACCGTTAGAGGTCCCAGTATCAGCAGAGGAATCGCCAGCGCCGTTGGAAGCGCCCGCATCGGTAGAGCCAGATGTCGTGCCATCCGTAGAGCCGTCGGAACCAGAAGTCGACGAATCGCCAGAAGCAGCGCCGCCAGACGCGGCCCCGCCGTTACCGGCATCATCGCTGCCCGCACCAGTCGAAGGCGCACCCGTCTCGCCGCCATTGTCCGCATCGCCATCGGTACCAGGCGTCGGCGCAGCGGGAGCAGCGGGCGCCATGCTCGGACCGGGCGCCGGCGCAGGCGCGGGCTCCACAGGCGTTACCGCGGCAGCCTCGTCCTCGGCAATATAGACCAGACAATCCTTGAGCTCGTTCTTATAGCGGTTCTTCCAGCCCTCGTGGTACTGGGGCTGGCTTGCATACTTGGTCGCCACGTTATTGACAACGCTGCTGGAAAGCGCCGTCACAAACTCGCGGTCGGTCATGTTGTTGGAAAGATTTGCCCAGCGGAAAAAGTCCTGGCAGCCACCGGTGCCGCACATATTGGTAATGCTCCAAACCATGCCCTTGACGCAATCGGCGCGGCCGGAGATGTCAATGCCAAGAGCGCTCTTGAGCCATGCCTCGGTCACCGCATAGTAGGAGTTATACGCATAGGCATCCTGCAGCGCCGAGAACTCCGCCGGATCGGTGTTGTAAGCACCCAAGAAGGCATCCTGCGCGATGCGGCCCAGCTCGGTGAGCTGGCCGTTCGCATACATGGGGTTGTTTGCGTTGGAAATCTCGCTGCCGCGATCGATTGCAGCCTTAAGCATGCCGTACTTAGCAGAATCGTAGTTATAGACCTGCTTCATAAACGGAATAAGCGACCAACGGCGGTCGAACTGGTAATAACCCAGCGCATTGTATCCGTCGCCATACGAAAAACCCTGGTTGTAATTGCCGTGGCTCTCGTACTTGGTAAAGTACTTCATCTCGTCAGTCACGTTGACAAACGAAACGCCCTGAACCGACCTCAGCACGCCCGAGAAGGACTGCTGGATGTACAGGCCCTTATCGATATCGGTGGCATCCGAGGCAACGCCCGGAGTGGGCTCCTCGGCTATAGCGGTTGCGGGTGCGGCAACGGCGCCAAACGAAAGCGCCAGCGTCAGGCCCGCAACAATCGCGGAATGCTTGGGTTGCATACATCCTCCCTGCATTGGTATGGTTAAAGTGCAGTTTGCAAAGATAGATCTAGTATTACAGCTCCCCGTTTGCTGCACAACAACCCATCGGTAAACGGCAACAACCCTCCGCGAAATCTTAAGGAAATTAAACAAACTGGTCGTCGGGCGCCAGCAAAAGCTCGCCGTAACGCTCCATCAGCCCGTCTCTCAACTGAGAGAAAGCGGGGATATAGACGTTCAAGATGCGCTGAATCAAATCTTGAGCGAGCTTGTTGTCATAAATATGAACGTTCGTGTTACGATCTCTGAGCATATCTAGCCAGGCCGCCTCATCAATAAAGTCGTAGAATCGGTAGGACTCCTTCAAGATGGCACGAGGAGACCCCGACGCGGCAAGCGTGGCGCCCTCATACTCGAGTAGACGCTTAAGGAGCTTCCAGCTCAATTCAAATTGAAGATTGAACTTATTGATCAATCCGCTCTGAACAAGATCATTGTTGAGATCCTGATTGGGCGCATCCTCAAGATTCACCAAAGCGCTGACAAAGTTCTCATACTTTTTCATACAAAATCACACCATCCCTGACAATCTCATCGAGCAATTGCTGCGATAAGGACTCGTCGAGATTGACGACATCTACATCTAAAAGAGTATCAAGACGTTCCTCGATCAAATATGACAACCGGCCGAAATCCTGGCAACCTGCTACGGCGATGTCAATATCGCTCTTAGGCAAGTTGTCACCTCGAGCTCGAGAACCAAACAGCACGACCTTTTCGGCGTCACATTCCCGAGCAAAAACTCCGATATGCTTGTACACATTGTCGAGAGATGTCATTTGCAGCCCTACAGCTTAATATCAAAGTTCATCTCGGGGACGGCGGCTAGGTCGGCCAGCGTCACGCCGTCGACGTACTTTTCGATCACGTCGTCCAGGCCGCGCCAAAACTTAACGGTGGAGCACAGATCACTGCGGGTGCAGCTGTTGTCAATGCCATCGCACGCCACCGGAGCCGTGCTGCCCTCGACGGCACGCAGGATGTCGCCGGCACGCACTTCGGCCGGGTCCTTGGCCATCATGTAGCCGCCGCCCTTGCCGCGCACGCTCTTGAGCAGGCCAGCCTTCATAAGCGGACGCACCAGCTGCTCCAAATACTTTTGTGAGATATGCTCGCGGGCGGCGACCTCGCGCAGGGCAATCTTGCCCTCGGCGTCACCGAGCGCTGCAATATAAATCATCAAACGGAGGGCATAGCGGCCCTTAGAAGAGATGAGCATTCCTACCCTTCCATAACGCTGGAGACAAGCACTACCGATGAATTTGTCCCACAATCTGAAAAGTCGAGTGGATTAGTCGGGTTTTCCCTTGACTAACGCCGAACCCATAGTAACTTTATTCCGAGAAGATTCCTAGGGTTTAACACACCTATGAGTACACCATATACAGAGAGGGACAGCATGAGTGCAAGTTCGCTGCTTTCCATCGAAGGTCTGACAGCCTCCGTGGACGAGAAGACCATTCTCCACAACGTCAACCTCAACGTCGCCGCCGGCGAGACCCACGTGCTGATGGGGCCCAACGGCGCCGGCAAGTCCACCCTTGGACACCTGGTCATGGGCGACCCCGTCTACACCGTGCAGGGCGGCCGCATCGTCTTTGACGGCCAGGACATCACCGAGCTCACCACCGACAAGCGCTCACGCGCCGGCCTGTACCTGAGCTTCCAGGCCCCGGTCGAGATCCCCGGCGTGCCGCTGTCGAGCTTTTTACGCGCCAGCATCGCCGGCCGCCCCGGCCTGGAGATGAAGGGCAAGGAGTTCCGCCGTCGCGTCAAGGAGCTCGCGGCCGAGCTCCACATGGATACCGCCTACCTCAACCGCGAGCTGGGCGTGGGCTTCTCGGGGGGCGAAAAAAAGAAGGTCGAGATGCTCCAGCTTCTGCTGCTGCAGCCCAAGCTCGCCATCCTGGACGAAACCGACTCCGGCCTGGACGTCGACGCGCTTTCCACCGTCAGCCACGGCATGGACGCCTACCGCAAGAGCTGCGACGGCTCCATGCTCATCATCACGCACAACACGCGCATCCTGGAGCACCTGGATGTCGACCGCGTCCACGTTATGGTCAAGGGCCATATCGTGCGCGAGGACGATGCCTCGCTGATTCCTTGGATCGACAAGAATGGCTTTGAGAGCTTCGAGCGCGAAGCCGCCGAGCAGCGCGCCCAGGCCGAGGCCGCCGCTGCCGAGCAACAGGCGTAAAGGGGCGATGCAATGACCAAGAACCGCACCGAGGTCGCGGACATCGACCGCAGCCTCTACGACTTCACCTATGGCGAGGAGGGTTTCGAGCGCCTCGACGCCGGCATCACGCCCGACATCGTGCGCGAGATCAGCGCCAAGAAGGACGAGCCGCAGTGGATGCTCGACCTGCGCCTCAAGTCCCTCGAGATCTTTAACCGTTTCCCGGATCCGACGTGGGGTCCCTCCATCGAGGGCCTGGACATGGACAACATCGTCACCTACGTCAAGCCCAACACCGACCAAAGGCATGACTGGGAGTCGGTGCCCGACGACATCAAGAACACCTTTGAGCGCCTGGGTATCCCCGAGGCCGAGCGCAGCTACCTGGCAGGCGTCGGCGCGCAGTACGACTCCGAGCTCGTCTACCACAACATGCAGGACACCGCGTCCAAGATGGGTATCGTCTACTCCGGCATCGAGGAGGCCCTGCACGATCCGCAGTGGGAGCCGCTCATCCACGAGAAGTTTATGACGCTCATCCCGCCCACCGACCACAAGTTTGCGGCCCTGCACGGCGCCGTGTGGTCGGGTGGCTCGTTTGTCTACGTGCCCAAGGGCACCAAGCTCGACTTCCCGCTGCAGAGCTACTTCCGCCTTAACGCCAAGGGCGCCGGCCAGTTTGAGCACACGCTCATCATCGTCGAGGACGACGCCGACCTGCACTTTATCGAGGGCTGCTCCGCGCCCAAGTACAACGTGGCCAACCTCCATGCCGGTGCCGTCGAGCTCTTTGTGGGCAAGCGCGCACACCTGCGCTACTCGACCATCGAAAACTGGTCCAAAAACATGTACAACCTCAACACCAAGCGTGCGCGCGTGGACGAGGATGGCGACATCGAATGGATCAGCGGCTCCTTCGGCAGCCACGTGGGCTATCTCTACCCCATGAGCGTGCTCAACGGCCGCCGCGCTCGCTCGAGCTTTACCGGCATCACCTTTGCCGGCGCCGGCCAAAACCTCGACACCGGCTGCAAAGTCGTGCTCAACGCGCCCGAGACCTCGGCGACCGTCGAGACCAAGGGCATCTCCAAGAGCGGCGGCATCCAGACCTTCCGCAGCTCTATCGTGGCCACGCCCAAGGCCGAGGGCTCCAAGGCAACCGTGAGCTGCCAGTCGCTGATGCTCGACGACCAAAGCCGCTCCGATACCATCCCCGCCATGGACATCCGCGCCAAGAATGTCGACATCGGCCACGAGGCCACCATCGGCCGCATCGGTGACGACAAGGTGTTCTACCTGATGAGCCGTGGCATCTCGGAGGAAGAGGCCCGCACCATGATCGTCAACGGCTTTGCCAACCCGGTCTCCAAGGAGCTGCCGCTTGAGTACGCCGTCGAGATGAACAACCTGATCAAGCTCGAGATGGAAGGAGCGATCGGATAATGAAACAAGAAACCAACACCGCTGTCACCACGCTCGAGCAGGTTAACGCGATGCCCGCAGCAACTTGGGGCTGGCTCAAGATGAACCAGACCAAGCTCGAGCTTTCGGACGAACTTGCCGCCGCTCCCGCCGAGGCCGTTGAGGTTGAGGGCTTGGACGAGCAGTTTGCCGGCTCGGCCGACGCCTTCGACGCAGCCATGGACGCCATGGCCGAGCGCTTCCCCGAGCGTCGCGCCTCCGCCCCCGGCGATGCCGCCGATCGTGCCCGCATCATGCCCGAGACCGAGCTCGACGTGCCCGCCACCTCCGTCTACCAGGCCGGCGCCATCAAGCTCGAGGAGGAACTCTCCCCCGCCGAGGCCTTCGAAACCGGCATGGGTGAGGCCGCCTATACCTATCTGGCAGATCACGCCACTAAGCGCATCGTCATCGACGTACCCGCATACCAGCACGTCACAGCTACCGTGCGCGTGAGTGGCGTCGACACAGCGGCTGCGATTGCCGCCATCGACGTCGTCGCCCGTCCCCAGTCGACGCTCGATCTGCATATTGCCCTGGACTCCCCCGTTGCCGGCGAGGGCGTCGTGGGCTCCGTGCTGCGCGTGTGCGCTCACGAGTACGCCACCGTCAACGTGACCTGCACGCAGACGCTCGACGACAGCTGGATCGCGCTCGACGACACCGGCCTGTTCCTGGACGAGGGCGCACGCGTCAACGTACAGCACACCGTCCTGGGTGCTGGCGCCAGCGCCACCGGCCTTGCCGGCGACCTGCTGGGCGACACCGCCAAGGTGACGATCGATACCGATTACCTGGGTGCCCGCGAGCAGATGCGCGACTTTAACTACGAGCTGCGCCACCGCGGCCGCAAGACCGAGTGCGAGATCGACGCCAACGGCGTGCTGACCGGCACGTCTAAGAAGGTCTACCGCGGCACCATCGACCTCGTGCACGGCTGCAAGGGTGCAACCGGCACCGAGCGCGAGACGGTACTTTTGGCCAACAAGGGCGTCGACAACAAGACCGTCCCCGTCATCCTGTGCGACGAGGACGACGTCGCTGGCAACCACGGCGCCACCATCGGCCATGTCCGCGATGAGCAGCTGTTCTACCTCGCCTGCCGCGGCCTTGACCAAAACGCCGCCGAGGATCTGTTCATCCGCGCCAAGCTGGAGGACGCCGCGCTTTCCGCCACCGATGAGCGCACCCGCGCCGCCGTCGTCCGCCTGGGCAACAACCTGATCGATAACTTTGAAGAGGAGCTCGCATGATCGATACCGAGCACGTTAAATGCGATACCTGTACCGCCCCCGAGCCCATGGAGCTCGACGCCAGCGACGAGGCTTCGCGCGGCTGGCCCACCGTGGACATCGAGACCAACCCCTACAAGTGCCAGTTCCCGCTGTTCCAGCAGCATCCCGAGATCGCCTTCCTCGATAGCGCCGCCACCGCGCAGCGCCCCGCTTGCGTGCTCGACGCCGAGCGCGATTTCTACCAGCGCATGAACGCCAACCCCCTGCGTGGCCTGTACTCGCTGTCCGTCGAGGCCACCGATGCCATTGCCAAGGTCCGCCAGCAGATTGCCGACCTCATCGGCGCCGCCCGGGCCAACGAGGTCGTCTTCACCCGCAACACGAGCGAGTCACTCAACCTGGTCGCCAAGAGCTTTGCGCCCACGGTGCTGGAGCCCGGTGACGAGGTCGTCATCACCATCATGGAGCACCACTCCAACCTGATCCCGTGGCAACAGGTCTGCCGCGAGACCGGTGCCAAGCTCGTTTACCTCTACCCCACCAAGACCGGCCAGCTCACCACCGATGAGGTTCTGTCCAAGGTGGGCCCCAAGACCAAGATTCTGGCCGTGGGTCAGGTCTCCAACGTGCTAGGCGTCGAGAACCCGGTCAAGAACCTCGGCAAGCTCGTACACAAATATGGCGGCTATCTGGTCGTCGACGGCGCGCAGTCGCTGCCGCACATGCCGGTCAACGTGGCCGACCTGGGCGCCGACTTCTTTGCCTTTAGCGCGCACAAGGCCATGGGCCCCATGGGCATCGGCGTGCTGTGGGGCAAGATGGACCTGCTCAACGCCATGCCGCCCATGCTCACCGGCGGCGAGATGATCGATTCGGTCAGCGAGCAAGACGCCGTCTGGGCACCCGTCCCCGAGAAGTTCGAGGCCGGCACGCAGGACGCCGCCGGCATCTTCGCCACAGGTGCCGCCCTCGACTACCTCGTCAACACGGTTGGCTATGAAAACATCCAGGCACGCGAGCAGGCACTCGTCCACTACCTGATGGGCGAGCTCATGCAGCTCGACTTTGTCCAGATCATCGGCTCCATCTATTGGGACAACCACCACGGGGTCGTGAGCTTTAACGTCAAGGGCATCCACCCACACGACGTCGCGAGCATCATGGACATGGACGGCGTCTGTATCCGCGCCGGCCACCACTGTGCGCAGCCGCTGCTCACCTGGCTGGGCGTCGAGAACCTTGCCTGCTGCCGCGCCAGCGTGGCCTTCTACAACGACAAGGCCGACATCGACAAGTTCATCGCCGGCCTGCATCACGTTTGGAGCACGTTCAATGGGTAATCTGTACACCTCCACCACGTTTATGGAGCACAACTCGCACCCCGACTATAAGTACGAGATGGACGCTCCCACGCTTGAGCACGAAGGCATCAATCCCAGCTGCGGCGACGAGCTCACCTTGCAGCTGCGCGTCGAGAACGGCGTTGTCGAGGAGGCCTCGTTTACCGGTCACGGCTGCGCCATCAGCCAGGCCAGCGCCGACATCATGGCCGACCTCATCACCGGCGAGACGGTCGAGGAAGCGCGTCGCTTGGCAGGACTCTTCCTCGCCATGATCCGCGGCGAGCAGCTCTCCGAGGCAGACCTGGAAGACTTGGACGAGGCCGCCCAGCTCCAGGACATCTCGCACATGCCCGCCCGCGTCAAGTGCGCCGAGCTCGCCTGGCGCACCCTCGACGGCATGCTCGAGGGACGAAATAATCAGTAGTATTTGTCCCAAATCTTAAGAATTTTGTTGGCCGAATCGTTTGACAAGAGCGGTTCGGCCATTTTCTATTCCGAACCCTCAGCCTGAGCCTTCATCCGCGCATAAGCGCGCACAATACGAGAGACGGTGCTCTTGCTGATTCCCGTGTACCGTTCTATCTCGCGCACCGTGTAGCCGCCATCATGCAGAGCGAAAATGATCCCGTCTCGCCGCGAGGATGCAACGGTCTTGAGCTCATTGAGCGGAACCCCGAGCCCCTTCGCCAACTTTTCGGCAAAGGCGTGTCGCTCCCACTCCGTTTCTTTCAGATCGGGCATCCCTGGCTCGCCGCCGTCGGGCGTCGAAAGCGAACGGGCAATAAAGCCCTCGGCAGAACCAAAGAGCTCAAGCACGCAAGAAGGATCGGAAAATCCCCTCGTCATATCGTTGTCATAGGCCCGGAGATACTCGGCAAAGCTGCTCCAGGGATAACGCTCGATGAGGCTCATGCCCGCCTCCTGCGGATCGGCGTGTACGGAGCGAATAGCCTCCATCACCTGCCAGTCGGTATCGAGCGAGCGCCGGTCAAAACGGTTCTGGAACAGATGACCCGTGCGCCCCATGCGTTTATTGAACCGACGAGCATACGTCAACAGCAGCCGCTGCATCGCCGCGCTCATTTCGTCCTCGTAATCCAAAAGCACCAGATCCACATGGCCGCCCATGAGACACCACGCCACGACCGTCACACCAGCATCGCGGCAGCAGTCGCGCATCAGTTCCAAAAACTCCCAGCGGTCGTCATCGGTCTCAAAGATCAGCTGCTTGTCCGTACCGCGGGCACAGACATGGTAAAAGCCGGTAACCGTTCTCCAAACGCGCTGCACGGCGCTCCCTTCGCCGGGATCTACTTGCCATCCAATACAGCACGATTGAAGCGTGCCATCAAAACATTCACGCAAAACAATACACTCGCGCGGCCAAAGGCAGTAAACAGGCGGCGAACGGCACCGATGCAACAGGTCAACCCCTGCAACGCTTGCAAGGGCCGACCAAAAGCTTGCCCAAGACAGGTTCCTCTCTATGGAAGTTCACGACCACAAAATATAGAGTTAAATCGTTTCAATTAAAACTTCCGGACTTCTCGTTACGAAAACTGAGCCGTTCGCCGAATATTCCGTGCATTTCGCGGTATTATAAGGGCTGCATGTCATGTCCCTTTCAAAGGGTCGCCCGGCAATCGCCAGCCACGACCCCCAGACGGGACGCCAACACGATAGAGAGGAGAGGCATGCAGTACTCACAGGAAGTGGAGAACATGTGCCCCGTTGCCAAGGGTGCATACCACGGCCCCGCACCCATCCCCGAGGAGGGCAAGTGGGTCCAGGCTAAGGAGATTTCCGACATCTCCGGTCTTACGCACGGTGTGGGTTGGTGCGCACCTCAGCAGGGCGCCTGCAAGCTCACACTGAACGTCAAGGACGGCATCATCGAGGAGGCCCTCGTTGAGACCATCGGCTGCTCGGGCATGACCCACTCTGCCGCCATGGCTTCCGAGATCCTTCCCGGTAAGACCATCCTCGAGGCCCTCAACACCGACCTCGTCTGCGACGCCATCAACGTTGCCATGCGCGAGATCTTCCTGCAGATCGTTTACGGCCGCAGCCAGACCGCGTTCTCCGAGGGCGGCCTGCCCGTGGGCGCCTCCCTCGACGACCTCGGCAAGGGCCTTCGCTCTCAGGTCGGCACCATGTTCGGCACCAAGGCCAAGGGCGCTCGTTACCTCGAGCTCGCCCAGGGCTACGTCACCCGCATGGCTCTCAACGACAAGAACGAGATCATCGCGTTCGAGTTCCTGAACCTCGGTAAGTTCACCGACGCCGTCAAGGCCGGCAAGACCCCCGAGGAGGCCATCGCTGGCGCTATGGGCCACTATGGTCAGTGGGACAACGCTGCCAAGTACATCGACCCGCGCACCGACGAGGAGACTCACTCCGTCGCCAGCGTGTTCCCGGTTCACGAGTAGAAAGGGAGGGAAATAACTATGACTGTTACGTTCGAAGGTTACGAGCGCCGCGCTGACAAGATCAACAAGTGCCTCGCCGACAACGGCATCGCCTCCCTCGAGGAAGCTCTGCAGATCTGCACCGACAAGGGCTTCAACCCGCGTGAGATCGTCAACAACACCCAGTCCATCGCCTTCCAGAACGCCGAGTGGGCCTACACCCTCGGCTGCGCTCTCGCTGTCAAGCGTGGCGCCAAGACCGCTTCTGAGGCTGCCGCCATCATCGGCGAGGGCATCCAGGCCTTCACCGTTCCGGGCTCCGTCGCCGAGGACCGCAAGGTCGGTCTGGGCCACGGCAACCTGGGCGCCATGCTGCTCTCCGACGACACCGAGTGCTTCGCCTTCCTGGCCGGTCACGAGTCCTTCGCTGCCGCTGAGGGCGCTATCGGCCTGGCTCTGAACGCCAACAAGGCTCGCAAGAAGCCGCTGCGCGTCATCCTCAACGGTCTGGGCAAGGACGCTGCTCAGATCATCGCCCGCATCAACGGCTTCACCTACGTGAAGACCCAGTTCGACTACTTCACGAGCGAGCTCAAGGTCGTCGAGACCATCCCCTACTCCGATGGTCCTCGTGCCGCCGTCAACTGCTACGGCGCCGACGACGTCCGCGAGGGCGTTGCCATCATGTGGCACGAGAACGTCGACATCTCGATCACCGGTAACTCCACCAACCCCACGCGCTTCCAGCACCCCGTCGCTGGCACCTACAAGAAGGAGCGCCTCGAGGCTGGCAAGAAGTACTTCTCCGTCGCTTCTGGTGGCGGCACTGGCCGTACCCTGCACCCGGACAACATGGGCGCCGGCCCTGCCTCTTACGGCATGACCGACACCATGGGCCGTATGCACTCCGACGCCCAGTTCGCCGGTTCCTCCTCCGTGCCTGCGCACGTCGACATGATGGGTCTCATCGGCATGGGTAACAACCCCATGGTCGGTGCCACCGTCGCCTGCGCTGTCGCCGTCGAGGAGGCCCTCAAGGCCTAATCGCGTCCGCGCGATGCTCATATAGTTGAGCTTAGGAGCCGCTATCCACCCGGGTAGCGGCTCTTTTTTATCCCTCCCTCAGTTGCGGTGAAATAGTTCCTGAACAGCCGCCCCATCCTTCCAAACAGGAACTATTCCACCGCAACTTCTTAGCGGCATTAAAGTATCGGTAACGCCCACCTGCCATATGTGCCCTTTACCGATTTGCCGAGTCTTTGCGGCCCCATTGCCGATCACCCGTGCGACAATGCGCCTGACGAGAAAGGAATCCGATGGAATCGACAGATGTACTGGTAATTGGATCTGGCATTGCGGGCCTTTGCGCCGCCATAGAAGCAGCACGCGCGGGCGCAACCGTCACTGTGGCAAGCGCCGGCAAGACTATGAGTGGATCGAGCTTCTTCCCCGGAACCTGGGGCCTGGGGCTTATCGGACCCGTTAACGAAGACGACGAACAAGACCTCATCGATACCATCCAAACCGTCGGCGGCGGTGTCGCCGACCCCGAGCTCGTCCAGACGTTTGTGCACGGCATTCCCCAGACAATTGAATGGCTCGAGCAAGACCTGGGCGTTGAGCTCCAGCGTCCGCAAAGCGCTGAGAGCGCTCAGCAAAAGCAGTTTATCCCCTGCTTTGACCACAAGACGCGCATGTGGCGCGGCCTCACCCGCAAGCCCCTTGAGGACGCTCTGACAACCCGGATCGAGTCGCTCGGCATTCGCTTGCTCCCCCGCCATGAGCTTATCGACCTTGTTGAGGACACGAACGGCAGAATCACTGGAACCGTGCTCTACGACCTCACCGAAGATCGCATCGTGCCCTTTGCTGCCAAGACCACGATCATCGCAGCCGGTGGCACAGGCGGCCTGTTCGAGCGCAGCCTTACGTCGGCTGATGTGCTCAGCTCCTCGCAGGCCATCGCACTGGCGCACGGCGTATCGCTTACTAATATAGAGTTCATGCAGATGATGCCCGGCTTCATCGAGCCCAAGCGCAACCTGGTCTTCAACGAGAAAACCTGGCGCTACGTGCATGCAGACCAGCCGGTCGATATCGCCGACGATAAACTCAAGGATCTGCTCGAGCAGCGCTCTGGATATGGTCCCTTCACGTCACGCTTGGCATCCCGCGCTATCGATCTCGTCATCGATCAGGCAGGTCCCGAAGGCCTGGCACTCCACTACGACCTCCCCCGCGAGGACGTCCCCGAGTTTGTGCAGACCTTTGCCACCTGGCTGCAAGACGAGCACGGCATCGCGCCGACCGACGAGATGCGCGTGGCGATGTATGCCCACGCCGCTAATGGCGGTATTAAGATTGATAAGACAGCTGCGACCGGCGTTGCGGGTCTCTATGCCTGCGGCGAGGCTACAGGCGGTATGCACGGCGCCGACCGCATCGGTGGCCTGTCAAGCGCCAACGGCATCGTATTCGGGCGCATCGCAGGCGCATCGGCAGCCCAAGCAGCACAGAAAGAGCCTGCGGCAGCCCTAAAGGCGGACACCCCCCTCCCCCAGTACGGCATTGCCAAAACAGATGCCGAACGCCTGACTCACAGCCTTAAGCACACGATGAGCACCTATTGCATGATCAACAGAACCGAGATGGGTCTATCCGAAGCACAACACGAGCTTGAGGGCTTGAAGACGGAGGCAACGACCTTGAGCACGCAGAAAGCCCAGGACAGCGAAGTCGCAGCCCTCGCCCGCCTGCAATCGCAGATTCAACTAGCACAGGAAATGGTCAAAGCCATGCGCAAGCGGACTGAAAGCTTAGGTTCGCACTATCGAGCGGACTAAGCTGAGCACCCCTCTAGAGCAGAAAACAACTTCTCGATATTAATGGATCCCGTAAGCTCAAAGCGACACGGGGCCCATTCGTGTCCACACGGCAGCGTATCCTTATTCTGAATACGGAGTCGGCATAGTCTACGTAGACAAACGAACAGAAAGGAAGAGATATGGACAGCAGGGATATCGAGAAATGGCGTGTCGAACTTGACAGCTACGCCCATGTAGAAGACGGCGTTGAGTATTGGCTCGCACGCGATTTAATGGAGCCCCTCGGATACACCCAATGGCGTAATTTTGAGACTGCGGTTAAGAGATCCATGGCATCGTGTGACACCAATAAAATGCCTGTTGCCGCCCATTTTGCTGAGGCCAGCAAAATGGTAGATGCCGGCATCGCCAAACGAGCCGTAAAAGACTACAAGCTGACACGCTACGCATGCTATTTAATCGCCCAAAACGGAGACCCAAACAAGCCGGAGATCGCGCTCGCACAGGCGTACTTTGCCGTGCAGACGCGCCGCCAAGAGCTCATAGAGCAGCGCTTCGCAGAGATTCAGCGCTTGCAGGCGCGCCACTCGCTATCCGATTCAGAGAAACAGCTCTCGGGCATTGCGTTCAAACGCGGCGTGGACTCCAAAGGATTCGCGATCATCAAGTCGAAGGGCGATGAAGCGTTATTCGGCGGCAGAAGCACGGCGGAAATGAAGCAGCAGCTCGGCGTACCCAAGAGCGCGGCATTGGCGGACAGGTTAGCCGATGTCCTCATCAAAGCAAAGGACCTTACGAACTCGATGACGGCCTTCAACGCCGAGGAACACGACCTGTACGGTCTGGACCAGATCAAACAAGAGCACGTCGAGAACAACACAAGCGTGCGTGGCAGCCTCATCGACCGCGGAATTGTCCCCGAGAACCTACCACCTGCCGAAGATACAAAAAAGCTCGAGCGTCGCGTGAAGGCAGACGAGAAGAAACTCAAGGAGGGTACTGACGGTTTTACCGATCCCCAAGGTAGACTTGATTTGTGAAAGCGGCCGCGCCCTTGCGGGTTCGACCCCATGCGAGGTCAACAAAAAAGCGACCAGCCGAAGCCAGTCGCTTTAACATGCTTTGGGTGGGCCGTCAGGGGGTCAGCCTGCTGCGCAGGCGGCCGCTGCGGCGCTCAGCGCCTTGCGCGCTGCACTGGTAAATGCTTACGCATTTCCTCAGCTCCGCGCCCTTGCGGGTTCGACCCCATGCGAGGTCAACAAAAAAGCGACCAGTCGAAACCAGTCGCTTTAACATGCTTTGGTGGGCCGTCAGGGGGTCGAACCCTGGACCTTGGGATTAAGAGTCCCCTGCTCTACCAACTGAGCTAACGACCCGATATCAACACAAAGCAAGAACTGGGGTGGGTAAAGGGACTCGAACCCTCGACCTACGGGACCACAACCCGTCGCTCTAGCCAACTGAGCTACACCCACCGTGTCCTGTGCGCTTCGCGCTCGACTATTATTGCAAGGAACGCCATGCGATGCAAGCCCCAATTTTCAAGAATTTTGAAAAGAGTTTTTCGAGCGCGTTTCGAGCAATTCCCACTGGTTTCATAGGAGTAAACTTGCCCCATTGCAAATGCTCGAAAGGACAAGCATGAAAGAACTCTCCAACCGCACAGCGATATTTACCGATTCGGTCATCCGCCGCATGACGCGCATCTCCAATAAGTACGGCGCCGTCAATCTCTCACAGGGCTTCCCCGACTTCGATCCTCCGGCGCGGCTGCTCGAGAGCCTCAGCACCATCGCGACCGACCCCAAGCCGCTCTATCACCAGTACTCCATCACTTGGGGCTCCCAGGCCATGCGCGAGGCGCTCGCGGCCAAGCAGGAGCACTTTATGGGCATGCCGATCAACCCCAACGAGAACATCGTAGTCACATGCGGCTCCACCGAGGCCATGATGGCCGCCATGATGACGGTTACGAACCCCGGAGACAAGGTCGTCATCTTCTCGCCGTTCTACGAGAACTACGGTGCCGACACGATTCTCTCGGGCGCTGAGCCCATCTATGTGCCGCTCAACCCGCCCACGTTCGACTTCGATCGCGAGGTCCTCGAGGCGGCCTTCCGCGACAACGAGCCCAAGGCAATCGTCCTATGCAACCCGTCCAACCCCTGCGGCAAGGTCTTTACGCACGAGGAGCTCACTTTTATTGCCGACCTGTGCAAAAAGTACGACGCCTATTGCATCACCGACGAGGTCTACGAGCACATCGTCTACGCGCCCCATGAGCATGTCTATATTGCCACGCTGCCCGGCATGTTCGAGCGCACCATCAGCTGCAGCTCGCTGTCCAAGACCTACTCCATCACCGGCTGGCGCCTGGGCTACACCATAGCCCCGGCCGAGATCACCGAGCGCATCAAGAAGGTCCACGACTTCCTCACCGTGGGTGCCGCCGCTCCCCTACAGGAAGCCGTCGTTACCGCCCTCAACTTCGATGACAGCTATTACGATGAGGTCCTCGACCTCTACACCGCCAAGCGCGACCTGTTCTGTCAGGGACTCGACAGCATCGGTCTTAAGCATAACGTGCCGCAGGGCGCCTACTACGTTATGATGGACATCTCGGAGTTTGGCTACGACAGCGACCTCGACTTCTGCGAGGATCTCGCTTCCAAGGTTGGCGTGGGCGCCGTGCCGGGCTCAAGCTTCTTCCGCGAGCCCGTCAACCACCTGATCCGCATCCACTTTGCCAAGCGAGACGAAACGCTCAACGCCGCACTTGAGAACCTCAAGTCCCTGCGTGATAAAATCAAGCCGCGGGGGTAAGGACAGCCCAACAACTAAAAGCACCAAAGAAACCTCGTATCCTCCGTTGGACTGCGAGGTTTCTTTTTATAGCGCTTTCTTAATTATTTTAGAGCGCGATACTTTAGAGGTAAAACAACTCGACCAAGAGAAGGACGCTATGGTAGAGCAGCAGCTTATCGGAGCGTTCGAGGCCGGCGGCACCAAGATGGTATGCGCCACGGGCTATGCGGACGGCACGGTCCTGGAACGCGAGCAGATCGTGACCACAACCCCCGCAGGAGACCGTCGAGGCCGTCAACGCATGGCTTGCCGACAAGGGCATCGCCGCCCTGGGCATCGGCGCTTTTGGCAGTAGGTGCGCCAAAGGGGCGACGCACCGTCCAGCAATCCCATCCTACGGGATAACGCCGCCACGCCCCGTAAAAGCCCCCAAACAAAGAAAGGCCGCCTAGGACCAAGCAATGTGTCCTAGGCGGCCTTTTTCGCACATATGAGCGATCGTAGAAGATATCGAAGCACAACGCCCGTCACCGCTCCGCAACAGTCGATCATCACGTCGGTGATCATACCGGCGCGACCGGGCACAAAGAGCTGAATCGTCTCATCAATCGAGGGAACCAACAGTAGGAAAACCGCCGTGGGAAGCAGCACATCAAAGGTGCGACGGCCCTCGATATCGAAAGCATGCGTCGCCAGAATGCCGAGCACCATGTACTCGGTAAAATGCGCGCACTTGCGAACGACGAAGTTGGTCACCCACTCATACGGAAGCCCCATGCCGTGCAGAAAGCCGCGAACGGCCTCCATAATCGACAGGCTCAATGAACCGGATCCCGTGCCGGGAATCATCGAATTGCCCCAGATGAGCAGCACCATCAGGCAGGTCGCGACCGCCCATTTTCGATCGAATTTAAGCATAAAGAAGTTATGCCTCCGCACGGAGCGGCTCAAAGCTGGCGGTGCCACCCTCGATAACACTCAGATAGGCACGGCCCGTGCGCCTTACCGCTGCAGACTGCAGGCGGTCGATCTCCTCCTCGAGAATCTGATTGACGCGCTCGTGACGACGGTTCTCCAAGATGCCAGCAGCGATGGCCTCGGCACGCTCGATACCTTCGCGCGAGATGCGGGCGGTATCCTCGGGGAACACGGCGCTGTGGCGACCGACGTAAGCGGGGGCAGCGGGCTGAGGAGCAGGCATAGACACCGGAGCGGCAACGGGAGCGGGCTCGACGACCTCGTCCAAAATTGCGGCAGCGGCTGCCCACATGCCCTCGTGGCCCGAATAATCGGCCATGGGGACGTCTTCCTCGGAAGTCGCATCGACAGGCTCGTCGACTGCGACGGACTGGGACGCGGAGGCCGGGGCATCGCCCACATACGGCACGTCGTTCGAGATGACCGGCTCGTCAAGGTCATCGAGATCGATAGCAGCCGCAGAGGCGTCGCTGATGATCGGCATGTTGGCAAGGTTCGCGTTGTACGGCATCGCCTCCGCCGCCTGCTGCTGTGCAGAAGCACCCCACAGCGAGCTTTCGGCAGCGCGGCGTGCGGCAATAGTCTCCTCGTCGACGGCCAGCGGCTCCTCGGCGTTGGAGTCAACGGCGGCGGCGGCCGGAGTCACCGGCACGGCAGTGTCATACGTAACGGATTGAGCCGCAGCGGCGTTGTTGGCGGCGTTAGCCACGAGCGCCACAAAGGCGGCCGTGCTGCCCGCAGGGGCGGCATGAGAGCCCGAGACGGCGCGCGCGGCGGCAGCGATGTCATCGCGGTTATAGGAGCCGGTCTTACCGCCGTAGGTAAGCTCGTCGATGGCGACCTGGTACACATCGCGCGAGCGCGCGGGATCGCAGCTGACCGGCGAATCATCGTCGAGCATGCCGTCGATCATGGACCAGGCATCGGCCTCGCTCATGGCATCCGCGGCGCGAGCGATGGTGGGGACACCGTCGTCCGTATGAAGCCGCTGGAAAGCACCAGTCAAGCCGGAGAAAACCGAAGAGGGCTGCGCGGCGTCTGCCGGAACGGCAGGAGCCGCAGTAGCAACACCCTGAGGGGCAGCCCGCTGCTGTTGGGCGGGCATCGAGGCGGTCTGGGACTCATTTTGATGCTCGTTGACGTTCGCAGCGCCACCCATAGCATCGGGCTGGAACAGGCGCTCGGCATGCTGCGCGCGATATTCAGAAATGCCGAGCGAGGCGGCATAGATACCAACACCCGCCACCGCACCCACGGCAAAAGGAACAGCGCCCGCGACGACCGTCTCGTTCACCGACGAAAACGGCAGCGTGGCAGCATACATCACCACGGGAGCGGCAAGGCCGATTCCGCAGGAAAGTCCAGCAAGGACTACTCGTTGTGTTGCATCAGAAGAAGCCATGAGCTCTCCCCATCTTCCAGCACCCAGATCGCATCATTCAGTTGGCTGCGCGAGAGAAGATGAAGCGGGGCTATGCCCCAAAGCAACGGTATATGGTTCGTTTCATCTGCGTTTTCCGTCGCGAAGCTTAACAGCTATTATGCGAAACCCCCTTGGGGATTGCAAGCGACGAAGCGGGATTGAAACGGGAAAATCGCTGCTTGCCGGTCGTGAGGTCAAAAATCGTTGGCGAGCGTCTATACGAAAAGGGCCAGGATCTAAACCCCGGCCCTTCTGGCATGTCTATGGTTGTTGTCGCGTGCAGCAGATGGCCTAGAACGTCTGCTCGTAATCGCTGTGCTTTTTTGCCGAACGCACCAGGAACTCCTGGTTGGTATTGGTGCCCTTGAGACCCTTGATAAACGACGCGGCGGCGCGCTCGGTATTGTTCATGCCGGCGAGGATACGGCGCAGACCAAAGACAAACGGGCGCATCTGCTCGTCGACCAGCAGGTCCTCGTTGCGCGTGCCCGAGGCAACGGGATCGATGGCCGGGAAGATACGGCGGTCGGCCAGATCGCGGTCGAGCTTGAGCTCCATGTTGCCGGTACCCTTGAACTCCTCAAAGATGACCTCGTCCATCTTTGAGCCGGTATCGATGAGGGCGGAGGCCAGGATGGTGAGCGAGCCGCCGTTCTCGATGTTGCGGGCAGCGCCCAAGAAACGCTTGGGCGGATACAGGGCCGCCGAATCGACGCCGCCCGACAGGATACGGCCCGAGGCGGGAGCGGCCAGGTTGTAGGCGCGGGCAAGGCGCGTGATGGAGTCGAGCACCACCACGACGTCGCCACCCAACTCCACGATGCGCTTGGCACGCTCGATCACGAGCTCTGCCACGCGAGTGTGGTTTTCGGCGGGCATATCGAAGGTCGAGGCCACGACCTCGCCCTTGATGGAGCGCTGCATGTCAGTGACCTCTTCGGGGCGCTCGTCGACAAGCAGGCAGATGAGGTGCACCTCGGGATTGTTGATCGAGATAGACTGGCAGATCTTCTTGAGGATCGTGGTCTTGCCGGCTTTTGGCGGTGACACGATCAGGCCGCGCTGGCCCTTGCCGATCGGCGACACGATGTCGATGGCGCGACCGGTGATGGAATCTTTGCCGTGCTCCATACGCAGAGGCTCATTGGGATAGACCGGGGTAAGGTCGCCAAACTTGGGGCGGTTACGTGCCTGCTCGGGATCAATGCCGTTGACGGTCGTGATCTTGGCGAGGCCGGCGCGCTTGTCGCCGCCGCGCGAAGGACGCAGCGAGCCCTCGATCACATCACCCGTACGCAGGCGTGCGGAGCGGATGAGATATGCGGGCACGAAGGCGTCGTCGCTGGACTTCATGTAGCCATGAGCGTGGATGATGCCGGAGCTGTCCGGGCGAATCTGCAGAATGCCCTTGATATCGCGGAAACCCTCGGCCTTCGCAGCGGTGGTGTAGATTTCCTCGACGAGCTCGGCCTTCTTCTTGCCGGTCGTCTCGATCTCGAACTCCTTGGCCTTTTCGCGCAGCTCGGCGACCTTCATGGCCGCGAGTTCCTCACGCGAAAGCGTGGGCTCGGTCGGAGCAGCATTGCGCTCCTTGTTGCGCTGCTTGCGATCGCGCTGACGGTTGCGGCGGTCGTCCTTGCGCTCATTGCGCTCGTCGTTGCGCTTGTGCTGGCGACGGTTGGGGCGGGCGCTCTCGTCGGTCTCGGCGGGAGCGGCACCATCGGTTGCGGCGGTGTCAACATTGGCCGCAGCGGCATCATTGGCCTCGGCGCCGGAATAGACCTGCGCTTCGGCATCAGCCTGCTGCTCGGACGCCTTGGCCTTAACGGACTTCTTGCGACCGCGCTTGGGCTTCTCGGACACAGGCTGTTCGGCGTCCTGAGGCTCGGCGGCATCAGTCGATGCATCAGCGGTCGTCTCGGCGGAATCCTCGGATGCACCCTTCTTGGCAGCCTTAGCCTTGGACGTGCGCTTAGCAGCGGTGCGACGGCTGCGACCGGGACGGACGTCGGCGGGCTCGGCATCGGCGGGAGCGGCCTCGGAAGTCGTAGCATCTTGAACGGCCGCGTCGGCAGCGGTTGCAGACTCGGCGGTCGCCGCAGCATCGCGAGCAGCGGCGGCTGCGGCTGCGGCCTTCTCGGCTTCGATGAAGGCCTTGGGCTTGCGACCGCGGCGGTGCGGGCGCAAAGCCGGATCGACAACGGGAACTTCGCTGGCCTCGACAGGCGCAGCGGGCTCGACAGGCGATGTGCCCTCCCCTGCCGCGGAACGGACCGAAGCCTCAGTGGGCTCGGGGGCTACCTGTTCCGCAACCTGCTCGGCCATAGCAGCCGTGCGGCGGCGTGTGCGCGGAGCCGGCTTCTCGGTCGGCTGCCCCGCGACAGGGGCCTCGGTGGCCGCAGGCGCCTCGGAAACGACCGGCGCTGCAAACTCGGTCAGTGCCGCGACCTCGCGCTCAGCAGCACGGCGACGGGCGCGCACAACCTGAGCCTCGCTGATTTGTGCCAGCGCACGGGCCTGTGCAACCTCATCGGAAATCGGTGCGGAGGAATCGGCAACGGTGTGTTTGGTTCGCGTCGCGCGCGTGACGCGACGCTTGGGCTTGGCAGTCTCCTCGCCGTCAGCGGCGGGCTTAGGCGCACGGCGCGTGCGCTTGGGCTTTACGGGCACGGCATTCTCTTCGGCGTCAGGGGCAACTCCCTCGCCAGCGACAGGCGCGACCTTCTCAGCCGATGCGGGCGCAGGCGTCGGAGCGGCCTTGGGGGCCTCAGGAACCGAGGCCTGCACCGGCGCAGGCATCACGACCTGGTCCGACGCACCCGGTGCAGCGGGAGCGGTTTGCGCCGTCGTTATTTCGTTTTCTTGCTGTTGATCAGACACAGTGTTTGCTCAACTTTCTTTTCAAGCCCTGTGATCACATGCTCCCTGCATAAACCTTCAGGGCGGCTAAACAGTCTAGCTCCGTACTAAAACGACGGACATCATTGATCTGTATCGAGATGATTGCGTTATATACGCAGACTTAGTGTAGCACAACCGCAACCACCTGCAACTTAGTCATTGGGGACGTTCTTAAACGACTAGCCATCACCTTGATTATCAACTTTATCCGAACACCTCCCACATTCATCCGCACATGTGCGGATGAATGTGGGAACCCGATACCCTGAGGGCCGGACCGGCCGGCCCCGGGAGATCGGAGGACGGCATGTCCGGAGAGAAGAAAAGGGGCTCCGCAAGGGCGGTCCCGAGGGCCTACGGAAGGCTCACGAGGCACGAGCGGG
>ERZ1031885.134-NODE-134-length-33331-cov-13.189957_pt1 | contig 33331 bp, 14 predicted proteins | sample MGYA00518168_ERZ1031885 | MGnify/ENA primary metagenome ERZ1031885 (study PRJEB33719, sample SAMN04261269) | wastewater metagenome | biome: rural village; feature: human; material: feces | host: Homo sapiens | place: El Salvador | collected 2014-01-14 ...
GCTCGAAGTTCCACAGGCGGGTGCTTTCGTTCGGCTTGTCGCCGAGGGTGCCGTCAAGGGTCGTGCGCGAATCGTCCTCGATGGAGGCGACCGGCATGTTGGAGGTGACGATCCAGCTGGCGGGGGCGAGCACCTTGAAGTCGAACGTGGCCTTCAGGTCAGGCTGGTCGAACACGGCGTAGACGCGGCGAGCGTCCGGCACCTCGAACTGGGAGTACAGGTAGACGTTGCCATCGGACGGGTCGACCGAGCGGTGCAGGCCCTCGCCGGTGTTGGAGTAACGGCACTTGGCTTCGACGGTGACCTCGTTCTTCTCCTTGAGGTCGGTCAGTTCGATGCGGTTGTCTTGGAAGGCCACGGCCGGGTCCAGGGGCGTGCCGTTGAGGTCGATGGAGGTCACTTCGTCGGCGATCAGGTCGAGGAAGGTCGACGAACCAGGCTTCGCGTTGAAGCAGATGAGCGACTTGGAACCGAAGTTCTTCGCGCCGACCGTCAGGTCAAGGTCGACGTGATAGTGAATCGGCGCTTCGATAACGGCCTTACGTTCTTCGGCTTCAATACGAGTGAGATTAGAACCGGGCATGACTTCAATTACTCCTTACGGTCGTCCCTGGATAATCCGGACTACTTGGTTTCTACGGTTTCGACGTCCTGGGCGATGTCGGCCACGACGGGCACGATCATCGGCTTGCGGTGCAGCTGGCGTGCAACCCAGCTGCCGAGCGTGCGGCGCATGGTCTGCTGCAGCTTGTAGGTGTCGCGCGTACCCTGCATCATCTGGTCGTTGAGCTGTTCGACGATCTGGTGACGGACCTTGTCGAACTCGCTTTCGTCCTCGGCCACGGCGTTCAGGTAGATCTTCGGGCCGGTGACGACCTCCTGGTTGTCGGTGTCGACCACCACGAACGCGGAGACGAAGCCCTCGGTGCCGAGAATGCGGCGCTTTTCCAGCTCCTCGTCGGTCAGCTCGCCGACGGAATCGCCATCGACGTACACGTAGCCGCACGGCACGGAGCCGACGACCGCGGCCTTGCCGTGGTACAGGTCGACCACATCGCCGTCTTCGGCCAAGACCACGTTCTGCGGGTCCACGCCGGTCTTGACGGCGATCAGGCCGTTGGCCACCAGGTGACGGTTCTCGCCGTGGATGGGCATGGCACACTTGGGCTTGACGATGTTGTACATGTACAGCAGCTCGCCCTCGTTGCAGTGACCAGACACGTGCACGGCCGCGTTGTCGCGGTTGACGACCTTGGCGCCGAGCTGCACGAGCTTGTTGATCACCTTGTAGACGCCGTGCTCGTTGCCCGGGATCAGGGAGCTGGCGAGGATCACGGTGTCGAACTCGTTGATGTGGATGTCGCGGTGGTTGCCGTCGGCGATGCGGCCGAGTGCGGCCATCGGCTCGCCTTGGGAGCCGGTGCACATGAAGACGAGCTTGTCGTCCTGGATGTCGTTGGCCTGCCTCAGGTCCACGACGGTGCCTTCGGGGATGTGCAGGTAGCCGAGATCGGCGGCGATGGACATGTTGCGCACCATCGAACGGCCGACGAACACGACCTTGCGGCCGTACTTGTGGGCGGCGTCCACCACCTGCTGCACACGGTGCACGTGGGAGGAGAAGCTGGCGACGATGATCTTGCGGGTGGCCTGGGCGAACGCCTGGTCAAGGGCCGGGCCGATGGAGGTCTCGGGCTTGACGAAGCCGGGCACCTCGGCGTTGGTGGAGTCCATCATCAGCAGGTCCACGCCCTTTTCGCCGATCTTGCCGAATTCAACGAGGTCGGTGATGCGGTGGTCGAGCGGCAGCTGGTCGAGCTTGATATCGCCCGTGTCGATCAGGGAGCCGGCCGGGGTCTTGACATAGACGGCCAGGGCGTCCGGGATGGAGTGGGTGACGTTGACGAATTCGAGGTCGAAGGGGCCCACCTTGAGCTTCTCACGGCCGGCAACCTCAACCTTGGTGGGGTTCTGGTGGTGTTCCTTGCACTTGGCGTCCACGAAGGCGAGGGTCAGCTTGGAGCCGATCAGAGGGATGTCCGGGCGCAGCTTGAGCAGGTAGGGCACGCCGCCGATGTGGTCCTCGTGGCCGTGGGTGAGCACCAGGGCGTCGACCTTGTCGAGACGGTTCTTGATGTAGCTGAAATCGGGCAGGATGAGATCCACGCCCGGCTGCTCCTCCTCGGGGAAGAGCACGCCGCAGTCGATGAGCAGCAGGTGACCGTTGTATTCGATCACGTTCATGTTGCGGCCGATTTCGCCCAAGCCGCCGAGCGGCGTGATGCGCATGGAGCCCTTGCGGTACTTCGGCGGGGCGATCAGCACGTCATCCTGCTGAGGTGCGGTGGCCTGCCGGGTGGCGTTGATCTTACGGGACGGCGTACGGCTGTTGGATCCGTTGGCGTTGCGGCCGCGCGCGGAACCGCGACGGCGAGAATTCGTGTTCTTGCTTGTTTTCTTTTGTTCTTGTGCCATAACCTTTTTGGGATTTCTGTTGTGGTGCCTCTGCTCTGTCATGCAGGGGCGGCGGGCTGGCAACCCGTATGCAGCGTTTCGGGCTTACAGCAGTCCGGCAGCGCGCATGCCCTCTTCAGCCTTGTCAAGCTGAGTGGCGTCGGGACCGATGTTCGGCAGACGCATGGTGGTGGAGGGGATAACACCCTTGACCTTGAGCGCAGCCTTGGCCATGACGGCCTGATAACCGTCGCCATTCAACGCGTGGACAAGGGGGGCGAGCTGGTTGGCGAGGCGACGGGCGGTGGTGATATCGCCGCGATCGAATGCCTGGACAAGCTGCTGCATGGGGTTGGAGGCGACGTGGGCAATCACCGAAATGATGCCGACGGCACCGATGGAGAGGAACGGCAGGAACAGGCCGTCATCGCCGGAATACCAGGCGAGGCCGGTGCGCTGCTGCTTCTCCACTGCGGCTGCAAGATCGCCGGTGGCGTCCTTGACAGCCTTGACGTGTTCAAGTCCGGCCAGTCGGTCGTAGGTTTCGACCTTGACCTTCAAGCCGGTACGGCCGGGAACATCGTAGACGATGATCGGCTTTTCGGCGGATTCGTCGACGGCCTTGTAGTGGCCGACGATACCGTCCTGCGAGGGGCGGGAATAGTAAGGCATGACGACGAGCACCGCGTCGGCACCCGCTTCCTGAGTCTGTTCGACCATACGCACGGTGTGTGCGGTGTCGTTGGAGCCGGCGCCGGAAATCACCGGAACGTCGACGACCTCCTTGACGGCCCTGACCAGCTCGACCTTCTCATCCATATGGGTGACGGGCGATTCACCGGTGGTGCCATTGACCACCAGACCATCCGCGCCATCGGCGACGAGGTATTTGGCGAGCTTCTGCGCGGCGGCGAAATCGACGCTGCCGTCGGATTTCATCGGGGTGACCATAGCCGGCAGAATGCGGCCGAAAGGTGCTGGCTCAAGAAGGTGCATGTCATGCTCGCTCATAGTGTTCACCGTACTTCCCATTGTGGACTCTTATATTACGTACCTTGATTGTTGCTGCATGCGTGGCATTATGACCGGAACCGGCGGCAATGCCGTGATGCGCGTCCCGGCGCGCTTCCCTGACCGAATTGCGGGGTCGACTGCGGGTCGATTACAGATCAAGGAAGTGGTCGAGGCCGATGGTCAGGCCGGCCGGAGCGTCGCCGGCGAGCTTGCGCACGGCAAGCAGGACGCCGGGCATGAAGCTGGTGCGGTCGAAGCTGTCGGCCCGAATGGTCAGCTGCTCGCCGGCGTTGCCGAAGAGCACTTCCTCGTGGGCGTTGAGGCCGCGCAGACGCACGGCGTGCACGTGGATGCCGTCGACCACCTGGCCGCGTGAGCCGCCATCGGTTTCGGTGGCGTCCGGCACGGGGGCGAGTCCTGCGGCCTTGCGTGCTTCGGCGATGCCGTGGGCGGTGTGGATGGCGGTGCCGGAGGGGGCGTCCACCTTGGTGGGGTGGTGCAGTTCGACGACTTCGGCGGATTCGAAGTATTTCGCGGCCTTGGTGGCAAAGTAGTCGGCCAGCACGGCGGAGATCGCGAAATTAGGTGCGATGAAGACCTTCTGGGTTTCGGGCTTCGGGCCGTTGGCGATGGCGGATTTGACCTGGGTGAGTTTCTCGTCGGTCCAGCCGGTGGTGCCGACCACCACGTCCACGCCTTGGCCGATCAGGGTCAGCACGTTGTTCAGGCTGACGGACGGCACGGTGAATTCGACGACCACATCGGTGTTGTCGGTGGTGACCTGGGTCAGGTCGTCGCCGGCATCCAATGCGAGCGCCAGCTGCGTATCCTCGGCCTTGTTCACCGCTTCGACCACGTGCGAGCCCATGCGGCCCTTTGCTCCGACCACCGAAACCTTGATCATGTCTTCTTCCCTGTCTACCCGTACCTGCCCGGCAATGTACCCGGAACGTTTTCCAATCGGCAATCAGCCTATCACCGCCAAGCCCTCACGCCAATATCCCGTCCACAGAATCGAGCTCCCTCTGACGAGCCGAACCGTGAAGTCGAGCTCCCTCTGACGAGCCGAACCGTGAAGAAAACGCCGGAGGCGTTTTTAGGTGAGGGCGAACGACAGTGAGCAATAATTCAGTTGGCTGAAAGCCATCATTTAATTGCGTTCGAGCTGGCCGTGGAGCGGACTGAGGGAGAGACCCCGGCGAAGCCGCCAACCATCCATCGGGCGTAGCCCGATCCCGTTTCACCCACGCCGCTTGGCCAAGGCCCATCCGGCCAACGCCAATGGCACGGACGCCAGCGTGAAGATGAATGGCAGCATCATGCCCACATGAGGGTTGGAGGCGTCAAGCACAATACCGGCCACGGACGAGCCAATCGATGTGCCGACCGTGCCTGCGGTGGTTACCCAGCTCAGTCCTTCGGTCAGGGATTCCGCCGGCACCAGATCCTTGACGATGAGGTTGCCGGTGGCGAACGTCGGCGAGACGGTCAGGCCGGAGAGAATTTCGAAGACGCCCAGCAGGATGAGATTGTCCATTGACAGCCGGAAGAACACGTAGCCGACGGTCAGCAGCGACAGGAACATCACCATATGCGCCCAATGGGAGCCTTTGAGTTGGCGAGAGCCGAACACCAGCGCGCCGATGCACGAGCCGACCGCGAACATCGCCAATTGCAGACCGAGGAAGGGCTCAAGTCCCATGGATTTCATGGTGGCGGTGATGGACACGTCGAAGGACGTGAAGCTCATATTGAACACGATGAACACGGCGAGCAGCGGCAGTACGCCGGCATAGAGCAATACGCTCTTGGGCTTGGCACCGCTGCGTTTGAGCTGGCGCAGGGTCAGCTGGTCGGCATCTTCGCTTGCAGCAGGGCTGCCGTCATCGTGCGCGGCCACGGTGACCTGTTCCACGATAACCGGTGGCTGGGTGGATTTCAGCGAGAAGAATATGGTGCCGCCGATACCGCATGCCACGGTGGGCACGAACAGTTGGGATACCGGATGCACGGAGGTGGCCAGCCAAGCCGCCAGAATCGGCCCTAGAATAAAGACGATCTCGTCAATGGCGGCTTCCATGGCGTAGGCCGTGTTGAGCAGCTGTTCGCCATCTTCCACACCGCGCAACGCATAGGACCAGCGGGTTCGGACCAATGCACCGAATGAGAACTGCGTCAGACCCATGATGATGGCCAGGGCGAACAGCAGCGGAATCGGCACGCGCACCAACGCCGCGAAGGCGAAGGCGAGCATGGCCACGATCTGCACGGCGAGCGCAAGCCGGCCCACGCGGGCTTGGCCGAAACGGTCGAAGGCGCGGGCGTAGAACGGGGTGACGCAGCTCATGGCCAGCACGTAGGCGGCGCTCATGGTGCCGGCGATGGTCCAATTGTCGTAGAGATGGTTGAGCGCCAGAACGATGCCGAGACTCATCATGGAGATCGGCAATCGTGCCACCGCGCCGGACAGGCAGAACGCCTTGGCTCCGGGCAGCATGAACAGGCGCTGGTAGGGCGAGTGGGCAGCGGACGACTTCGAAACCGCGCGAGTCGTGGACACAATAACTCCTTACTGGTGCGTTGTCCGGCACGTGCGCCCGCCCACACGTGCCATCCGAGGGGTAGCGGGTCCCGAGCAACGTCACGCGGTGCGTTTCAACCGCGGACCGGTACATGGGCAGTCGTCTTCATCGTCGGAGATGCCTTGCGAGGCATAAGGTCTCTCCGCCGGTGAAGGCCGTCCGATGGTGCACAGGTCATGAGCCTTTGGGCTCAGTCGTTGTCAGATTGTTCGGGAATGCCGGAGCTCAACTCGGTAAGGATTTCCTGTTTGGTTTTCGCACGGGCGTGAAGCTCGCGCAAGCCCTCGTCGGGCTCACTGACATAGTAGAGAGTGGCGTCGATACTGTCCAATTCCACACCTTCGACCGCTGCCAGCAGCAGTCGGTACATGTCGAGCTGGGCGAGTTTGCGGGTGATGTCGTCTGGCTTGGTGGGCCGACGACCGGTTTTCCAGTCGACCACGGTAAAGCGTGCGGTGGTGCTGGACGGGTCAAGTCCACCGATGAATACCGCATCGAGTTTGCCATTGACCAGGCCCACGCCCGGCACGTCCACGACGATGGCACGCTCCGTCCACGCCGGGATGCGCTTGGCCCACGATGATTCGGCCAGTCTGCGCTGCCACGCCACCAGCTTGGACTCGGTGGCATTGTCGCTACTTATGGATGCGGCGGATGCGGCGGATGCGGATTGTTGAGCCGTGGACTGTGGGACAGCGGGCTGCCGTGTGGATGGCTTGCGACATTGCCGCTCCCGTTCGGCCAAATCGGCCAACATGGCTTCCCGGGAAACGAATCCCGCATCCTGACCTGTATGCGGCATACTTGATTCGGCTTCATATGCCAGTACCGCTTCATCCGGTTTACCGGCATTGATGAATTGCTCGGCCCACGCATGGAACTGCGTGCCGGCTTCGGCCGCCGGAGACGATATTCGTGGAATCGGACGGATAATGCTACGCCAGTAGAGGCGCTCCTCCCGTTCGCTCATGCCACCTACGCGGGCTTGCAGGCTTGTCACGTTCTGGCGTCCGGCGGCCAGAATGCGTTGCGCCTTGGCTTTGACTGCCTCATCAAGCGACTGGCCGCTGGCGGCATCGGCCATCAAATCGGCGTCGTCCACCAGCAATTGCGCCCGTTGCAGCAGTGGGCCGGCGTCTTGGCGCTGCTCACGTGACGAGGAATCTGCGGCGATGACATCGATGCCACGTGACAACTGTTCATGCACCGCGTCGCTGAGGGTGGCCGGCCACGGCAATTCGACGGCGGCATCCGTCTGCGTAATCGGCGTTTGCCATGCCTCCCCCACCACGGCGTCACCGTATGCCGCGGCATGCTCTCCGATAAAGAACCCTTCGGGAGGGGCAATCGCTTCGCCTTGCGCCGAGATCAGCATGGGCTTCCCGGCATTGGCGGCTTGCAGCCGTTCCACACAGTCCTGAGCCGATATCGCATGTTCACGGGCTTGGAGCGCGTCATGCACTTCAAGCCAGAAATTGGATGGCTGAGCGGCGCGAGAGCCTTTGGGCACCACTGACGGGTCCCGCCCGGATTCGCCCGTATAGGCGCAATAGGTCATCAGGGCATCTTCCCGCGCACGGGTAAGCGCCACATACATCAATCGACGTTCGTCGGCATGCAGCCGGCGCCCATATTCCTCCGCCTGCGTCAAATACCAGCCGGATGCATCCGCTTCTTCCACGCCATCGCCGAATTCGCGCATGGAGCCGAACACTTCATCATCGATAAGCTCCACATCATCCAAAGCCGCCAACGATGCGATGGGGTCGGCTTCCACCTCGGCATCATGGGGGAATCGCGGCAGAATGCCGGCATCGGCGCGCATAGGCACGGGTACGGCGGTGGGGTTGGTGAGCCAGGAGTCGGCGGTCTCATGATATCCGGGTGCGGTCCAGCGACCTTGCTCGGTGCCTCCCGTATGGTGTTCGTCCAGCACGATCTTGAGATGGTCGCCCTGATTGCTGGGGAATCCGCCGGCGGTAAGCCCCACTACCGCAACGGCATCCCATTCCAACCCTTTGGACTGGTGTACGGTCATCAGTTCCACATCCACCGGAGCGTCGGGGAGACTGGCGGCCTCATCCTCCACCGAAGCCAGATGATCCACCCATGTGATGAACCCATGCAACGAGGGAGTTTGCTCAGCGGCAATCTCTTGCGTGTACGTATCCACCAAATCCACAATCGCATCCATAGGCATATGCGCCAAAGCGGGATTGGCGCGGTGCTGCGGATTATGCAGCACACCGGCCAATACGGTGTCGATGTCAAGATCCAACGCTTCTATGCCGGCGCGAATCACGTCGCCCAGTGGCCGCCCGACGGCATCATGCACCTGACGGAGCATCACCGCGGCCCGGGTTATGGCGTTGCGCCCGTGTGCGCTCAACCGTTCAAGCAGTTTTACCAGGTCGCCGCGTAGCAATACGTCTGGCAGGAATACCGCATTGGCCACCTGATCGCGGTACTCACGCACCACAGCCGCCCATTCATTCGCTGGTGTATCCGGTTGGGCAAGGCCGGCCTGCACCAATGATTGGAAGCGTTGTTCCGTGTTCTGTTCTTCAGCAAAACGGGCCAACATGGTCAAATCCGTTGCGGACATGGTGAATCGTGGCGTGGCCAGCAAACGCATCAGTGATCCCGTATCGGTGTGGTCGGCGGCCACGTGCAGCAACGCCATCAGATCGCGGATTTCCGGACGTTCCAACAGCGCGGAATAGCCGACCACGAATGTGGTCAATCCGGCCTGTTCCAATGCCGCCTGATATTCGGGCATATGTGATTTGGACCGAAACAGCACGGCGACCGGCGCTTTCTGTTCGCCCGGCATCTGTTCCTGTTGTTCGGCTGCGGAACGGTGCCGTGTGATGGCCGTCTTGCAGAAACGCACTACGGCGTCGATCTCCTGCCCGGCCGTGGCGAAGCCCAGTACTCCCAATGTTCCTTCGGGGGCATCAGGCATGGGGTCGAGCGATGAGACATCGACCTCACGCATCAATGCGCTTGAGGGACGCGACGGATTGGAGCGCAACGGCAGCGTGAGATTATTGGCGGCTTCGAGTACTATACGGCTGTTTCGCCTGGTGACGGACAGCGGGAATGGTTTGTATCCGGCAGACAGGTGGAAATCTTGCTGGAACATACGGAATGCACCAGGGCTGGCACCACGCCATGCGTAAATCGACTGGAACGGATCACCCACCGCGTTGACGGCGGACCTCTGTGACGCATCCACGTGGAACAGTGCTGCCAGCAGAGCGGCCTGCGTGGTGGAGGTGTCCTGATATTCGTCGAGCAGCACATGGCTGTACCTGCGGCGCGTGCGCTCTCCGATGGAGGGGAAGCGCTCGATAAGCTGATACGCGGCAATGGTGAAGTCGGAGAATTCGGCCATATTGCGTTCCCGCTTGGCTTGGGCATAGGCCTCCACCAGCTGGAGCAGAATATCGCGTTTGCGCGTGGTCTCCAGCAGCGCACCGCAATGATAGGTGCAACGGGCGTGCAAATGTTCGGCACGGTCATCGAGCTTGGCTTGCCAGCTGGCGTCGGTATCTTTCTTCAGTCGTTTGATCTTGGGGATTTTCGGCTCGTCCTCGGGCATGGGTTCGTCTGCGACGGCTTGCTGCAATCGATTGATGAATGCCGAATCCCATTGCCGTACTTGATTGATCGCATCATCGAAGCTGGTGCAGCCGGCACCGATCATGGCACTGCCAATGGCATCCGACAACGCCAGAACACGGTTCGCCAAACTGGAGAAGGCGCCAAAATCCTCACTGAACGCCAGATCCATGTGACTGTCGATGACTTCGGTGGCCAGTTGAAGCGCTCCGGCTGCGCTCAATGGTTGCGTGTTCTGATCGAATCCGACAAGCAGTCCATATTGGCGCACGATGGTCTGGAAGAAGGCGTCATACGTGAAAATGGCCGGCTTGAGGAATGCCCGATCAGACACCGTGGCGGTCGTAGAGCCCGCCATATCACCGGCCACTGCGGCGGAGACGCGTTCCAGCAGTTCGCCTGCGGCCTTGCGTGTGAAGGTCAGGCCAAGGATGCGTTCAGGTGCCACACCTCGATTGATAAGCGCGATGATGCGTTGGGTCATCGTAAAGGTTTTGCCGGAACCGGCACCGGCAACCACCAGTACGTCAGCATCGACTGGCGCATCGATGATGGCGGCCTGTTCCGCACTGGGAGTGAACGTGCTCATGCTTGCCTCGTTTCGAAAATCGTGTCGATCTGGCCCGCACAGGCAGGGCAGACGTTCTTCATACGGCAGAATCCGATATGGGTGTCTTGCGGATGGGCCTCGATGATGGCCGACCTGCTGGCCGCCGCGGCATAGAATACGCGGGCGATCATGGTCAGCGACCATAACGTCTGCGTACCGGCGAGCGCGGCGAATTGCGCCCACGCTTCGGCACTCACACCTTCGGGAGGAGTAGCCGGATCTATGGCGGGTATGTCGAAGAAACGGTTGGGGTCTTTATACCAGTATCGTGGCGTGAACGGTTCGGCATTCAACGAACCATCAGTGAACAGCGGCGGCTGGAAGGCACCTTCCGGAGCATAGCTTCTGGCTGGTGCCGTATTCTGCCCGACATGGAACAGCGCGCTTTGGCTGATATGCGGCATTGCGGCAAGTGCCTTGGCACCGCGCGGCCCGTCTTCGGGGAACACGAGGCCAAGCTGATAGCACACGAGCTGCAGATCATTGAAAATCTGTTTGACCGTGGGCGTTCTGCCTGTTTTGTAGTCAATGAGGCGAATGCATTCGCCGCCGTCTGCGAGTACGCGGGTTTCCATACGGTCGATGCGCCCGGACAGTCTCACGGTCAGATGCTCGTCCATGCCTTCCGGCCACCCTCCGACCAGTGCTCCCATCAGACGGACCAGCATGTTCCGATCGATCGGGTGCATGCCGGGCACGGCATTGTATGCGTCGAGTATGTCACGCACATCGAATCGTGCGGCAAACTCCCGTTCGCATTCGGCACCGGCCAATGCGCCAATGCTGAAGTTGCTGGAGTTCTTGCCAAGATACGTTTCCGGATCGGCGTCGCTGCGCACAAAGTAATCGGCGATGTTGCGCAGGGCATCTGCCGCGGACTCGTCCTTACGGGTGGCCTCATAGCGGTTCCGGGTGTCGGCTATGGCATTCGGATCGGGGCGTTTGCTCTGATAGATGGCATTAAGCCGTGCCGTGACAGCCTCGATGCGGCGTTCCGTGCCGGCCGTGGAGTCCAAGCCCAGTGTGGCCAACGTCTGGGCATTGTGGGAAAGATGGTCCAGCCCTTCCTCGCTGCCTTGCTGTGCAACCGCATGGATGAGGGTTCCGAAGCTGGTGGCCACGGAGCTGGGGCGAGGACCGGCGAACCGGTTCTCCAGCATCCAGCACACCGGACATGCCCATAGGCTGTCAACCGCCGATGGAGACAGGGTGACCATGGGTGCGGCCTGCGCATCCGTCTTGCCCTTCCCTGTTTGGATACCGTCAGACTGTACACCGCCAGATGACGCGCTGTCGGATGAGGCACTGTCAGATGAGGCATCGCCAGATGATGTGCTATCCGATTGGGCCGGCGATTCCACGAACGCCCAGCTCTGCGGATTTGCGGCGCGCACACCATGCTCTAACAGGAGTGTCAACGCAACCGCGGCGTCCTTTGCGGCAGCCTGCTGCGGTTGAGCAGTGGCCAGAACCGCGCGGGCGGCGCTGACCAACCCACGTGGGTCGGCGTCCAATCCGGCCAGATCATATTCGGCGAATCCCGCATGTGCCCCTACTGTGGTGAAAGGCGCCTGTTGCCGGTTGCGCGGATAGTATTCCGGCAGATACCCGAAAAGAAAGTCCGATGGGCTCATGCTGTCGTTCCATACCGCGCTGATCATGATTCGCCGTGCACGGGTCAGCGCGACCAGGAAGCTCTTCTTCTCGCCCGACAGCACAGCCGCGAACCGCGGATCATGACCGGTTTTGTCGCTTTCTTCAAGCGCTCCCCTCAGCACGAGCTCGGCAAGGTCTTCACCACCGAACATGGTGTTGCGCCCGGCGAGGTTCGGCCACACGTCTTGCTGGACCACCGGTATCCACGCATATTCCCAGTGGCGTCCGGCCGCGCCTGCCGGCGTGGTCAATGTCACCGCGTCTTCCACCGGCCCTATTTGGGCCAAGGAATCGGCCTGCACTTCCATGCCCCGAACCTGTGCCATGAATGACGTGACGTCTCGGCTGGCGGTGGAATCATCGGCGAACTGGAACAGGCGCATTGCCGCGTCCAGCCGGTCATTGGCCGTACGCCCCTCTGCCGTGTTGAATAATGCCGCACGCTGCCAGACCGGTGCCAGACCGGTGGCGTTCCAGGCAACAGACAGTGCATAGCGCGGCTGTACGCGCTGGCTTGCCGGCAGCCGCTCCAAGCCGGAGGCAACGCTGCCCACCAGATGCCACAGGTTCGCAAAAGCGCGGGCCTGAGGGTCGTTGCCGAGCACCGCGTGGATGGATGCGAGCGTAGCCTGCGCCGGCGCGGCGGCATCATCAATGGCAAGCATCACGTACAGCGCGTCAACGCCAAAGGCCAAGTCATCGTCGGATGGTTCACCAAGTATTTCGACAGACACTGGCGACGAAACCGCTGACGTCGAAACCGCTGACGAGGATGTGTCACGACCTGTTTCACGCCGTGTTTCACGGTATGTTTCACGCAATGTTTCCCATGCCGTCGTCAGAGAGGTCAGCATGGCATCATCCGTGGCGAGATGCGCCAGCGACTCCAACGACCCCATGGCCGATTCGATCGGCGCAAGTCTTGCGGGACGCCCCTGACCGGGTCTGGCCCCGGCACTCACCAACGGGCCGTCCATCAACGTGGCCACTCTAGTCCTTACATATGCCGCGCAGGAAGCCAACGTCATCTGGCATTCCGCCATTCCCTCGGCACGCAATCGGGCAAGCTCCACAAGCGCGAACAATCCCTGCACGAAAGTCTCGTCCTTCAAAGGACGGGTGACCGACGAATACCGCACCGGCACACCATCTCGGCGCAGTCGTTCGCCGAACAGCCGCACGGCGGCATTGTCGTGGGCGATGACCGCCATGTCGTTCCACCGAATATGCCGGTCAAGATGCGCCCGCTTGATGCGCCAGACCACATCATCCAGCTCCTCACGTGAGGATCGGTACAGGCCGGCGGTCACTGTGCCGTCCGACTGATAATTCGCTGCATCGACTCCGCCCAGTATGGCGGTCAGCTTGCCCGGACGCTCGGCCGGAGGCAGCGGCTCGTCTTCCGGCGAGGGAATCGACAGCGAAATACGAGACGCGATCACATCAGCCATAGTCATGTGCGACTGATCAGCGCCGGTACTGCCGCCAACCAGCTGTGCTTCCTTGGCTTTCAGCCGCCCTTCCACGGCACGGCGCATCAGATATTCCGGATACGATCCACGGAAGGTCTGCACCGATTCATCCGGGTTGCCGACCAGCACCAACTTGACGCCGGCATTCCCCAACTCCTCCAAGAAGCGCATGCCGGCCAGCGTGGTGTCTTGAACATCATCCACAACCAGCAGCCGGGGCAAGCCCAACGCCTCCATACGCATAGGCCGGTCGGAATCATCCGCGTGATCGGCGGCGAATGCCTCATGCACCACACGAGCGCCTGCCACCAGCAAATACGAGGCATCCAAACGGTATTGCCCCGGATATGCCGCGCTTTGGGCTGCAATATATTCACGGCGCAACGCGAAAGCCACACGCCATTGCACAGACAATCGCGCGTCCTCCGTCACGGCGTCCAAGAGACGTGGCTCTTCGCGAACGCCTACACCGAGCTCATCCAATCGGGCCAGCATATCGCGCAACTGGCTGATAAACGCATCTGAAATACCTCGAGTGAACCTATCCGCGCTGGTCGAGCCGCCTGCCGACGTCGGAGACGGCGAATCCGACCTTTGTTGCGAGAGGCTTGATTGTGCGGAAGCGGCCGAGCCGGGCATCTCGCCGGCACCGGCATCGCGTATGAGTTTTGCCCAGTCATCCTGGGCAAAGTAGACGCGCAGCAGATCACAGGTGCCGCAATCATCTCCCGCTACGGCATGGCGCAGATGCACGGCCATGACTTGACGCAGCAAAGCATCCTGTTCCGCACCGTTCAACAATCGAGGCGACGGCAATCCAGTTCCCTCGCGCGAAGCTGATATGGCCCGGAATGCCACGGCACCCAGCGTGGTGACCGGCCTGGCCTGCACGGAAAACCCGAGCTCACGAATCACCCGATTGCCCAATGCGTCGGCGGCCACACGGCCGGATACGGCCATCACCGCCTGCGTGCCACCGTAGCGGCGCAGCCCCGCCATCAACACCGATAAGGCGAATTCAGTTTTGCCGCTTCCAGGCGTGCCGACAATCAGCCTCGCCGCTCCATCACGGTCGATGCCGTCCAGCACTGTTCCAGGTTCAAGTCTCGTCATCATGGCTCCAGCCTAAACCCGACCGTCACAGAGGGAAAAATTTTACCGAACCCAACGAAGAATCGTACCCTTGACGGTATCCTGTAGAACGAATGCAGGGAGAGTGCATTTTCCAAGGAGGGAGGGAACAGATGGCCAATATTCCGATGAGGCCGCCGAAACTGCCTGGATATGATTTCGTCCAGATGTTGGGAAGCGGTGCCACCGCCACGGTGTACCTCTATAACCAGCGTATGCCCGCACGCCCGGTGGCGGTAAAGGTCAGCGCCAAAACCCTTGATCCACGGGCCGCTGCCCTGTTCAACCGCGAGGCCAACTTCATGGCCAAGCTGTCATCCCACCCGTACATTCTGCCGGTATATGGTGCCGGCGTCACCTCCGATGGCCATGGCTACATCGTCATCGAATATGCGCCGGGCGGCACCTACAACAGCATCATGAAGGCCCGGTCCATGACCTGCGAGCAGGTACTCGACCTCGGCATCAAGCTGTCAAGCGCGCTGTTCACCGCGCATCGCAGCAATATCATCCATCACGACATCAAGCCCAGCAACATTCTCATCACCTCGAAGGGTTTGCCTGTTCTGGGTGATTTCGGTATCTCCACCGATGTGTATGACCGTACCGAAACCGGATTCTCGCCGCCGTGGGCACCGCCTGAAGTGCTTCAGCATCTGACCAATGGTTCGGAAGCCGCCGACATCTATTCACTGGCGGCCACCCTGTACGCCATGTTCGTCGGCTGCTCGCCATTCCAGCACGAATATCATCCGCGTTCGCAATCGGAACTGATTTCGCTGATCGTCAACCAGCCATTGCCTCGCCTCAACCGCCCCGATGTGCCGGCCGATGTGGAAGCGGTGCTGCGCCGGGCCCTGAACAAGGACCCCGACCAGCGGTACTACTCCGCGTTGGAGTTCGCACGTGCCATGCAGCGTGTGCAATTCGCATATTTCGGGCATGCCACTCCCGTTACCGTGGAAGGGATGCCGGCCTATCCCAAAGACATCGAGCGTCGGCGCCGGGCCACGGACCAGCGAGATCAGATCACCCATTCGTCACGGCGATGGGTCAAACCGGTGGGCATTACCGTCGGTATACTTGCGGCGATCACCGCGGCGGCACTGATATTCGCCTTCGTGGTCGTTCCCCGCATGGACAGCGCCACCGGATCAGATACCAAACAGGTGGCTACGCCCGGCACCAAGGACGATGACAACAACCGCAATAATCAGGATGACGTGATCACCGATACCGCGAACGCCCAGATTCCTTCCCCGGAGAATCTGAACGGCACCTATGCGGCGGATGGGTCATCCGTGACGTTCACCTGGACGAATCCAGACCCGCAAAGCGGTGATACCTATGCGTGGGCCATAGTGCAGGGCAGCAATACCGACCAGAGCGCGCAAACCGTCACAACGTCAGATCCCACGGTGACCGTCAACGCGCAGGAAGGCTCGCAGACCTGCATTCAGGTGTCCATTGTGCGCAAGAACCGCCAGATGTCCGTCAGCCCCGCCATCGCCTGTGCGGCCAAGCCGCAAGAGTGATCCGCTCGCCACTGCCGGACATGCCACCTTGGCATTGCGTATCGCATCAGGCAGCGCCCGGCAGTGGCGAATTCACCAAATGGGCAACAGGAACGGCAGGTATTGGAACCGTAAAGCGTTGTCATTACACCAGCAACCAGAGAAACCAGGATTCAGGGAGTTCAGATGGCCACATCATCCCAGTCATACGGTCGTCGCCGACGCATCAGCGCGGCTCTGCGCCGCCTTATGCCCTCCGGAGGGCATACGTGGACGGTTCCCGCAATCACGCTCCTGCTGCTTCTGGGACTTGTTGCCGGCGCGGTGATCATGAGCACCGTCACACGCCGCCATGTGCAACTGGACGATGGCACCGTATGGGTCACTTCGCTGAAGAACCAGAAGGCCGCACGATTCAACGTAAAGAACAAGGAGGCCGACGCCGGCGTCTCCTCCTCCGCCTCACGATTCGACATCGCACAGCATAATGGCGACACCATCCTGACCGAAACGACCAAAGCCTCCACCATCAAGGCATCCACGGTCAGCACCGGTGTCAAGACCGACATCAAAGCCAACACCACCACTGTGGTCGGCGGGGATACCGTAGCCCTGATCAACGAGAAGACCGGCAATGTGTGGACCGGCTTGTCGGAAAACCTTGATTCCGTGACCCCCACCACTTCCGATCCGAAAATGAAGCTGGGCGAGGGCGGGCGCATCGTAGTAACCCACGATGGCAAGGTCTACGGATACCGTCCATCCGACGGTATGGTGCTGCGTCTTGACAATCCCAGCAGCGCCAAGGCCAAGACCCTCGAATCGCTGACCGACGGCAAGCAGCAGACCGTTGAAAGCTTTACCGTCATCGGGAGCACGCCGGTAATCGCAACCGGCAAGACCGTCATATTCAAGGGCGGCCGCGTCGATGTCGACACGACCGGCACCCTCACCCTTCAGGAGCCTCCCACCGATGACGTACAGTCCGATTGGGTGGCCGCGGCATCACCGAGAGGCCTTGCGCTTATCCCGTTGAAGTCCAATGCCAAGGTGAATTTCATAGCCAACGGGGGCAAGGCGAATCCGGCACGACCGGTATCGTCCAAGGGCTGCGTGTACTCGGCTTGGAGCCAGAAGGCCAGCAACTACATTCGCGCCTGCTCCCCCACGGATACCAGCGTCAAGCCGCAAACCCTCGAATCCGTCAATGCTACTTCCGAATTGGTGTTCCGCACCAACCATCGCCTTGTGGTGCTCAACGACACGGTTAACGGCAATGTGTGGAACCCTGAGGATTCCACCACAGTCATCAAAATACAGTGGAACAAAATACAGACCGAGCAGACCGGGAAAGAACAGCAGAACAACGACTCGGCCAACAACCACCACGACTTCTCCAAGACCTGTTCCGCGCAATCCGGCCAAATCAAAGCCGAGGATGATGAAATCGGCGCGCGAGCCGGTTCGGAACAGATTCTCGACGTGCTGCGCAATGACGAGCAGACCGATTGTTCCGTACTGAAAATCACCAAGGTTGGCGCACCAAACGACAAAGACGTCACCATTTCGCCGATTTACGATGGCCGGTATCTGCAACTCGATGCCTCCGCCGCATCCGCAGGCACCGTTACCTTTACTTACGATATTTCCGATGGCCGCGGCCAGACCTCTTCCGCCACGGTGACCGTAACCCTGAATGATGGCGGCAACCACGCTCCCGTACAGTTCGACACTCCTCCCGAGATCGATGTGGAGCAGGGAGCCAGTTATACCGCCAATGCGCTGAGCAGCTTCAACGATCCGGATGGAGACCCGCTCACTCTGGTCTCCGCTGTGGCCCAGAACACCGACCAGGTGCAGGTGTCCACCCGAGCCGACGGCCAGCTTACGTTCAACACAGGTGCGCTGGCGTCGGGACGTGTGGGCGTCGAGGTCACCGTCTCCGACGGCACGGCGACCGGCACCGGCATGGTGTATTTCTCGGTCAAGCCCGCGAACACCTTGGCCGCGGTCATCGACCCGGTAGCGAAAACCACCGTTCCCAACACGGATACCGTCGTCAAGCTGTCCTCTTACGTGCATGGCACTTCCTTGCAGCCGGCACAACTGACTCAGGTGGATACGCCCAACGGCGCTTCGACGACCACCAATGCGGCGGATATGTCGTTGACGTTCAAGGCAACCAATCCCGGCACCTATTATGTGCCCTACACCATTACTCAAGGCTCGATTCCGGCCACCGGATTGGCTCGCGTCGAGGTGCAGCCCGCCACCGGCGAGGCCGCCAAACCGGTTGCCGCCAACGACGTCGCCCTGCTTGGCGCGGATAATACCGCCATTGTGGAGCCGCTCACCAATGATGTCGATCCGATGGGCGGCGTGCTATCCGTCACCACGGTGAGCGCACCGGCCGACTCCGGCATCAAGGTTGGTCTCGTCAGCCATAAGCGCGTGTATATCACCGCGCGTCAGGTGCCCACGAAACCCGTCGCCCTTACCTACACCGTGGCCAACGCCTCCGGAACCGCCAAGGGCACCATCGTGCTGCAGCCACCGGCTCTGACCACCTCGAATTCAGTGCCCAAGGCCAGCAATATCAATGCCCAGGTGCGTACCGGCGGCATCGTGTCCGTGGATGTGCTTGACCATGTGTCCTACTCGGATGGCACCACGGTCAAACTCAAGAACAACCTGCAATACGACAAGGAGACGTTCAAGGGCCTGGCTTTCGTCTCTGGAGACACGGTCCGCTACCAAGCATCCAGCGAGACCGGCAACTTCCCCATCACCTATACGGTTGAAGACAATCTGGGCAATGTGGCTTCCGCCAATATCACCATTACCGTACATAAGAGCGACGCAGCGAGCAAGGCCGTGCCAACCCCGCATGACGCCGAAGCGCAGGTTGCCGCCGGGCAGAAGGTCCGCATCCCCATCATGCTGACCGGCATAGACACGGATGGCGACGACGATCAGCTGTTGGGTCTGGGCAACAAGGCACCCACGCTGGGCCGCATATCCGAAGTCGGTTCCGACTACTTGGTCTATGAAGCGTATCCGGATTCGTCCGGCACCGACACCTTTTCCTATGCCGTGGAGGATTGGACCGGTCAGCGCGCACAGGCGCAGATCCGCGTGGGCGTATTCCAAGGATCGTCCGACTCCGGCGTATACGCCAGGGATGACGAAATCACGTTGAGGCCCAATACAGCCGCAACCGTGCCGGTCGCGCAGAACGACATCTCCGGCGACAACACCAATCTGACCGTCGACAAGCATGTCGAGGTCCAAGGTCTCGACGGGGTGAGCGTGAAAGACAATATGATCTCCTTCACCACGCCCGGCAGCGCCACCACCGCCTATATCGCCTATACGGTCAAAGACAAGGCCGGCTTGTCCGATACGGCCACCCTCACGGTAAACGTGGATCCGAATGCCGCCATCGAGCCGCCTATCGCCTATGACTATCGTGTGCCGTCCGCCGCCACCATCGATAAGAAGTCCGTGGATGTGGATGTTTCCCAGTGGATCGCCAATCCTTCCGGCACAGCCAATGAGCTCAAGGTCGGCGTGCATCCCTCCGCCAGCGCTCACGCTCACGTCAAGGGCGGCGAGCATTCGACCACCATCACCGTCGACCTGACGTCACAGGCGCGAGCCGTGCCTTACACGGTGACCAATACGAAATACAACATCACCTCCACCGCGTTCATCCAGGTACCGGCCTATGGTGTCTTTCCGCCCACGTTGCGTCCCAAGGCACCGGAATTGAAGGTCAATTCGCGTGAAACCATTGAAATCAACATCAATGACTATGTTCGCGTCGGCGCCGGCAAGGAACCGTATATCGAAAGCGCTGATTCCATCAGCGCCACCAAGGCTTCCAACTCCGATTTCTACGTGAACGACAAGACCCTGAAGTTCACTGCTGCAAAAGACTACGCAGGCCCCGCCTCCATTACCTTTACCGCTGTGGATGGCCAGCAGGGATCGGATAAGACCAAGATCATCAATTCCGCAGTGATCACTCTCCAGATCACGGTGATAGGCCGCGATGTGCCGCCGCCCACGTTCTCGTCCTCCACTATTGATGTCGAGGCGGGCGCGGACCCCAAGACCGTTGATCTGGCGGCGCTCACCCATGCACCGTCCGGCGTGTATGACGACGAAAAGCAATACACGTATTCCGGCGGAAGCTCATCGTCCAGACAAATCACCGCAAACCTGTCCCGTTCCGGTAGCTTGCAGGTTTCCGCCACCAAGGATGCCGCTCCTGGCACCACCGCGTCCATTCCCGTGCAAATCGCATACGGCGCGGGCACCGTGAATGCCGGTGTGACCGTGCGCGTAGTGTCTTCGACCCGTCCGCTGGCACACGTCGGCGACAAGACGTTGAAGGTCATGGCCGGTGCCAGCGATGTCGTGAACGCGCTTACCGGCGCGTACAATCCGTTCCCCGATTCCTCGCTGACCGTCATCAGCTGCAAGGCGGATGACGCCGCCAAACTCACCATCGCCGGATGCGATGCCTCCGGAAACGTCACCATCGCCGTCGCATCCGATGTGGGTGCTTCCACGAATACCGTGCTCGTCACCGTGCAAGACGGCACCAAGTCCAAGGATCGTGAAGTCACCGCATCGATTACCGTGTCCGTGATCGACAAGCCCGAGCCGCCACTGCTCTCCCCCGTAGCCGGGGAACCGCAGGACAGCGCGGTCAGCCTCACATGGACGCCCGGTGCCGCCAATGGCAGCCCGATCACCAACTACAAGGTCAGTTGGACCGGTGCCGCCACCGGAGAGAAGGATTGCGGTGCCGTCACCTCATGCCAGGTCACTGGTCTGAAGAACGGCAAAACCTATTCCTTCACCGTCGCCGCGCGAAATGACGTCGGCTGGTCCAAGCCGTCCACCGCCGTCGAAGCCACACCGGACAAGGTGCCGTCCGCTCCCACCGATGTTACGGTCACGGGTGGCAATAAAACCGCCAAGGTGACATGGAAGGCACCGAGCGGTGATTTCAGCGCCGTCGATAACTATTCGGTGACCGTCACCGGTGCAGGTGCTCCGCAGACCAAGGAAACCGGCAATACGGCCACCGAGCTGTCGTTTACGTTCAACAACAACGACATTTCCGATGGCACCGCCATCACGGCGACCGTCAAAGCCCATAACAAAATCAATTGGAGTGCCGAGTCCGCCGCATCGCCGTCAGAGAAGATCTGGGGAGACCCGGATGCGCCGAACATTGCGTTGTCGAACAACGACACCACAGTAACGGCGAAAGTCACTCTCGGCAACAACCGCAATGCCGGCTGCCGGAAGATATCCTTTGGTGGCGACGCTGGCGGCGAAGCCTCTTGCGAGTCACCGAGCTCCCGGTCGTTCTCCATCGATGAGTCATTGCTCAACACCACAACAATCACCGTAACGGCCACCGTGGTGCCGCAGCGCGATGCTTCCGCCGGCACGGGCGAGAGCAGCTTTGTCCCGCAGTACAAGGTCCAGCCGCCCACTGACGTCTACACCACCGGATCCGGCAGTACATGCACCGTGCATTGGACCAAGCAGGGGCATGCGCAGTCCTACAGCGTGACTGCCGATGGCATCGATTCCGGTACAGCTACTAACCGGAACTCACTCGACTTCCGAATGAGTCCTTGGGCCAGATGCAACACCGCATCGGTGCAACAGGTGTTCAACGGCGCTACCAGCGATGCCGCCACCGGAGGCCCGCGCAATGGCGCTCCCTACACCTATGAGAAGAAGGCTGTAATCAACAAACCGCAGGGGCTGCGCTGGTCAGACAACGCTCACGTCATTAACGTCACCGGCGGTTCGGTTGATGTCTATGGCAAGCCGGCCACTGTACAAATCATCATCAATGGTCAACCGTTCACGTGGAACTCCGGCCAGCCATTGGACGTCACCGACTTGGCCGTGGCCGCCGATGGCAACTACGCGTGGAGCGTCAAAGTCACCGGCGGGCCGGGATACTCCGGTCTCGACAACACTGCGGACGGAGACAGCGTCGCGGGCACACGCCCCTCTGGCTCCTCGGAGGGGACCGAATCGCTCAAATCCGGTACCGATGTCATCACTTTGGCCAAGAACCCCTGGATTCTTGGTTTCGGCAATACCCCAATATCGTCAACCACCATTCACAAGCAGTAGGAGAACATCCATGAGCGAGAACATCGACGACGCGACGCAGTTGTCTGACACGACCCGTCTGTCCGACAGCACGCAGCTATCCGACGCCACGCACTTGTCCGACGCCACGCACCTGGCATCCGCACCACACACCGGCACGACCCCAAGCACCGCGTCGGTGCCGCAGCCCGTTGCGCTGCCTAACCTGCCGCAGTGGCCGTCACAGGCGTCGTCAGAAAAGCCGTCTCCTACTACTGATGCCGCCTTCATCCCTGCGGGCGATGACAGCACACCTCAATCCCAACCGCAGCGTCAGTCGAGCAAAGCCGCGCAAGCAGCCGCATCGGCACTGCCCGCCAGCATCAATTCAGGACTACTGTCCCAGCCCACGGCTCAGGTCCGGGATTTCCAGCAGTCCTTCAATGCGCTGATCGAGAATGTCTCCAAGGTGGTTATCGGCAAGACCATCCCCATCAAGCAATGCGTCACCGCACTGATGGTCGGTGGCCATATTCTGCTTGAAGACAACCCCGGCACCGGTAAGACCCAGTTGGCCCGAGGCTTGGCCAACTCCATTTCCACCGGTTTCAAGCGTATTCAGTTCACGCCCGATCTGCTGCCTTCGGATGTGGTGGGTGTGACTTTCTACGATCAGAAGCGCGGAGAATTCGAGTTCCGCGAGGGCCCGATTTTCGCCTCCATCGTGCTGGCCGATGAGATCAACCGTGCATCGCCGAAGACGCAGTCCGCACTTCTGGAGGTTATGGAAGAGCAGAAAGTCACCGTTGACGGCGTCACCCATGATGTGCCGCAGCCGTTCATCGTGATCGCAACCCAGAACCCCATCGAGCAGCTCGGTACCTATAAGCTGCCTGAGGCGCAGATGGACCGATTCCTTATCAAGACGTCGATTGGCTACCCGGGCCATGATGTGTCCGTCGATATTCTCAAGCAGGTCGATATCACCGACCGTGCGCAGACCATTTCCCCGGTGCTGAGCGGTGACGATGTCATGCGGCTGCGTCAGGTGGCCACCGAAATCTATGTGGATGATGCGATTCGTGAATACATCGTCAGGCTCGTCGAGGCGACCCGCCACAACGAGAAGATCACGGTCGGCTCCTCCATGCGTGGCGCTTTGGCACTGACCCGATGCGCCCGTATCTGGGCCGCGGCCGATGGCCGTGCCTACGTGGTGCCGGATGATGTCAAGGACCTTGCAGTGGTCGTGCTCGCACACCGTATCACGCTGACTCCGGAAGCCACCTTCGATGGCGCGACTCCGGAAAGCCTGATCGCACAGGTGCTCGAAGACGTTCCCTCCCCCACCATCGGTTCCTGATAGGGCCTGGAAAGGTATCCGACCATGGCATCTGCATCCGCCTCATTACGCCGTCGCCGGCGCGCTGAACGCATGTTCAAGTGCGCGGTAAGACGCATCAGACGGTTCTTCGCATCCTACGTCTCGCCCTTGGGCTGGGCGGTAACGGGCACAGGCATCGCATGTCTTATTGCGTTCCTGCCTCTGGGCTGGCATGAGCTGCTCGTATTCGGCATCGTGGCGATGGTGATGATGCTCGCGGCAATCGCGCTTTCTCTCGGCAACACACGCTTCCACGCGTCCATCGCCGTATCCAATCATCGCGTGACCGTGGGAGACACCGTATCCGTTATCGTCGGCATCGACAACACCGGCAGAACGCCGACGACCACGGCACGCGGATATCTGCCAATCGGCGATGCGCGTGAACGATTCAACATCCCCATGCTGGCTCCCGGGCAATCCAAGCAAACCGATGTGGAGTTCCGTACCGTATCGCGCGCAATACTGCCCATCGGCCCGTTGCGCATCCGCAAGGGAGACCCGTTCGGCCTGGTGCGTCACGAAAAGGAGTTGGCCGACCGCATCACCGTATTCATCCATCCTCGTACCGTGCGTCTCGATACCCTGAATGCCGGCGTGCCCCGCGATATGGAAGGCCAACCATCCGGCCAGATCGTGGATGATGATCTCGACTTCTACGGATTGCGCGAATACGAGCCGGGCGACGACGTGCGTAACGTCCACTGGCTGAGCTCCGCGAAAACCGGCATGTTGATGATTCGCCAATATGAGGCCACGCGCCGCACCGACACCTCGGTGACCATCAGCGTGAACCCGGATGAGTACGCCAACGGCGAGGAATTCGAGATGGCGGTGTCCATCCACTCCTCCATCGGCGTCAAATGCCTGCTGCAGGATCGCCCGCTGTTCTGTCACGCGGGCAACGCGCATGGCCAACCGCGCAACGCCATGGAGTTCCTCGACAACGCCAGTGCCATAGAGCCTGATCGTGAGGACAATCCGAATCTCGCCGAGGGCACGCTGAAGCACAGTCCTGATGCTTCGTTCTATTTTTTCACTGTTGGATCGCTGAAAGACATCGAGCAAATCAAGCGCATGACCTTGGCCTTGCCCCGATCGGCCAGCTGCGTGGTATTGCAGGCCAGCGCCGGCGCCAATCGCGGCATCAGAAGATTCGCCAATTTCACATTGGCCACCATCGGCGAACTCGATGATCTCCCACTGATCATGGGGGTGCTCGCATGACCTTCGACCAGTCCAGTATCACCACTACCAATACCGCTGCGTACGCCGGATCGAGCGGCACATACACCGGCACTTCCTCCGGCACGTACACCGGAACCTCCACCACCACCGGCTCCTGGGCCGACTCCACACATTCGGTTATCTGGATGACCAGAGGCAATGTGCTTCGCGGCATGGGCCTCAGTCGCCAGCCGTGGGGCAAACGAATCGCCAGCCTTGTACTCATAGCGGCGATGATGCTGCTGGCGCAAGCCAATCTCATCGACGTGTACGGCGGCGTGGCCACTTGGACGATTGCCGCTGTACCGGCCACCTTGCTGGGCGCGATCATCGCTCTGGCGGGCATGTTGCCGGCGTTGCGACTGTGGTGGCAAATCGTGTTTCTGGCGTTTGCCCAATTCATCATCGGTCCGGTGGTAACGCTGAGTTCCACCACGTCCCATTACGTGATTCCCACCTTGAAGACCTTGAGTTCAGGTTGGGAAATGACGTTTGGCTCGTTCAAGTACATTATTTCCGTCGATCCGCCTCTGGGCACGCAAGACGGCGTACTGATGGCGGTATGGACCATCGGCCTGTGGCTTACGTTCCTCACCGGCGTGTTTGCCATTAATGCCAACGCATGGTTGTCTCTGGTGGGAGTGCCGCCCCTTGCGGCGGCCGTGGCCGTATGTGCTCTGCTGGGTACGGACAGCGGCTGGCAACGTGCCATCTGCGGCATTGCCTTTGCCTTGCTGCTGATTATCTGGCTGTCTTGGCGTCTTGAACTGCTGGAATGGGGGCGCTGGATATCCGCGCTGATCATCGTCGTGCTCGCTGCCGGCCTTGCTTTCGGGGGCACGTTGCTGGTGCCGCAGGACCGTTTCGTGCTGCGTGACCGCTACGATCCGCCGTTAAGCCCCTACGATTACACCAGCCCGCTCAGCGGCATGCGATCCTATATCAAGGACCACAAAAAAGACGTGTTGCTGACCGTCCATAATCTACCGGCCGGAACACCGGTCAAACTTGCGGTGATGGATCGATTCGACGGCACAGTATGGAACCTGTCCGATTCTTCCGAAGCCACGGACTCCTCGAATTATCATCGCGTGGGCACCACGATCAAGGCGGATGAGCAGGGTAAATCCTTCACTGCGACCTTCACCGTCGATCAGGGACTGACCGACACCTGGCTGCCGCTGGCGGGAGCGGCCGCTGGCGTGAGCTTCGCCAACGATGCCGACAACGGCAATGACACGTTCTACTACAACACGGATACCGATTCCGCCATTATTCCCGCCGGCACGCGCAAGGGACTCACCTATACCGAATCCGGCATCATAGCCCACAAGCCCACCGATAAGCAGATCAGCAGTGCGGCCGCGGCCCGCATCACGCAGCCTTCAGCCCAGGATGTTCCCGATTCGGCCAGCAAACTGGCCACGTCCATTGCCGGCGGGCAGTCCTCGGGCGGTGCCGCCGCCACGGCCTTGGCCGACACATTGAAAGACTCCGGATGGTTCTCACACGGTCTGGAAGGCGATTATCCTTCCGATGCGGGCCATGGCAATTACCGTATCAACAAGCTGCTGGCAGGCACGGCCATGGTGGGTGATTCCGAACAATATGCCTCCGCCATGGCACTGATGGCTCGTGAGCTGGGACTGCCCTCCCGTGTGGTCCTGGGATTCCTGCCGAAAAACGAGGATGGCGAAATCACCGATGCCCGCACGGAGAAGACTTCAGGCAATGGCACCAAAATCGAATTCACCGGCAATGATGTGACCGCTTGGGTGGAAATCAAATTGCAAGGCCTGGGATGGGTGGCGTTCTATCCGACGCCCAAGGAGACCAAGGTGCCTGATGAAAACCAGAACCTGACGCCGCCGAATCCGCAGACACTGGTCCGGCAACCACCAGTGCCGTTGACCGACCCGCTGCGCGATCAGACGCAGGCCAAAGGCCAGAGTTCGTTGGCCGGTACCGACGCCGATGATTCGCCGACCAACCTGTTCTGGGTGCGGTTCTGGCGAGTTACTCGTGCGGTAGCCATCTATGGAAGCCCCCTGTGGACTCTGCTCATCGTTTGCGGACTAATCCTGATATTTAAAGCTGCATTGCTGGCACGTGCACGACGGCACGGCAGTCCGAAAGCCCGTGTGGCAGCGGGGTGGAATGCCATACACATACTTGCCGAGCAAAGCGGCATCACAGCCAAGGGCACTCGTCGCGATCAGGCCGGCGCAATCGCCCGTCAGCTCGGCACGGACGATCAGGCACTGATTCAACTCGGTCGGGAAGCCGACTACGCCACGTTCTCGGGGCAAGACATTGCATCGGGCCAAGCCACCACATATTGGAATGGAGTCGACCGGTTGCGCAAGGCAATGCTCGCTTCTTTGCCGCGTTTCAGGAGGATACGTACACGGCTTTCGCTGAAAAGCGTGTCTATATTGGCAAATAGACACGCAACAAAGCCGCATACAGCGCGAGTCAAGCGCAAGCATAAGAAGGGGAAAACGTCATGACCACAGGTTCCATCCGTGTCGCGATGACCAGTGACGTGGGTCTTAGGCGCAAAAACAACCAAGACAGGAAGCCGTGGACGCCTTGGTGTCGGCCGCGCTCGATGCGGGCGGAACCGACAATATCACTGTGATTGTGGCCGATAGGCCACTGACCGAACCCGAACATCACGCGTTCAGCGCTTTTAGACTGGACGAGGGCGAGGACATTGGCACCATTGAAGACGCAACACTGCAAACACTACGGACCATACGTTCGGCATAACCGAGCGAACATAAGGAGGTAATCCCATGGTTGATTATGATGCTGCGGTCGCTGCCGTACAGGATCCGAACGCGGACCCGATTCTGTTGGCAAAAATCGCCTACGAGAATCCGGAATTCGGCGCAAACGTCGCCGTGAATCCGCGTTGTTATCCCGGCTTGAAGCGTTGGATCGCCGAATTCGGCGATGAGCGTGCCCGCGAAACGCTGGCACAATACGGGTTCACCGCCGACGCATTCGGCGGCCCGGTTCAGGATCAGGAGGCTCCGGAACAGTCGGCCCAGCAGGCTGCCGAGCAGCAGCCTGCAGGCGCTTACGCCGCCGACCAGTACGCCGCGGCTCAGCAGACTGCCAACGACCAGCCCGCCGCGGCTCAGCAGACTGCCAACGACCAGTACGCCGCCGCCCAGCCCGCCGCCGACCAGTACGCGGCCCAGCAGCCCGCAGCTCAGGCGGCATTCGAGGAGCCTGTGGCCACCAATCCTTATGGCTTCACCGCCGAACAGGCCCTGACCACCACCGACCAGATGCAAATCGCCCAGATTGCCCAGTACGCGCCTGAACTACGCGCCTGCATCGCACGTAATCCCAACACCTATCCGGCACTGATCGAATGGCTGGGCCAGCTCGGCGACCCGGCAATCAACGCCGCTCTGGCTTTTCGTCAGTGAAAGGACGGCATCATCATGGCCAAACTTCCCTACCCTCCAGCACCTGAACTGGGTTGGTATTCCGACGATCCGGTGGAAGGCACCCCGGATTCCGCAGTTGGCACAGCCGAACCGCAGAACGACTATGGGCAGCCCAGCTCTGCGGAAACCGCGGCCAATACCGCTTTTGCGGCAAAGCCTGCCGCCACTGCCGCTACCGCCGCCGCTGAGCCCGCTGCCACCGCTCCGGCAGACACCACACCGCACACCGCCGAAAACGACATCGAGGATTGGGACGGCACCGTGCTCTCCTCCTCGTTCACGTCCAAGGCACCGAAGAAGACGTACCTGATGCATAACGATGTCACCGGCCAGACCATTGTGATCGATAAGAGCACGTTGCTGGGCCGCAAGCCTTCCATGGATGTGCCGCAAGGTGCCAAGGCGGAGCGTATCGAAGACCCGACCCGCACCACGTCCCGCAACCATGCCGCCATCAGCATCGACACCGATGGCGCGCTGTGGATCGAGGACTACGGCTCGTTGAACGGCACCTACATCATCACCAATGGCCAGGAGACCCAAGTCACCAAGGGCACAACGCTCAAGCTCAGTGCACCTTCAACGGTGCGTATTGGTGATCAGTTCTTCCAGTTCACCGAAAAACAGGCCTGAGTAATCAAGCAACGAGCGGCTGCCTGCTCTTGTTCAACAGGAAAATCACAATGGCAGATATACGGATGGCCCGGAACTGATATAGTTCCGGGCCATCTTATTGCGATTAACGCAAGATCTGAGTCCTAGAAAGGACATCCTTTCTAGGACCCTCTCGCTTACTCCTCGATGTCAGGCTGACCGCCCTGATCGGAGTAGAAATCATCCGGGTTGAAGTCGTCGCCGAGCTTCAGATCGCCGAATTCGAGATTCGAGAAGTTCAGGTCGGACAGGTCGGCGTCGGAGAAGGTCGCGTCGCCGAGATCGCCATCGCCGCCCAGACCGAAGTTCGGGTAGATGGTGTCGCGGATGGCCTTGTCGGGCTCGACCACGGCGTTGCGGTAGCGGGCGAGGCCCGTACCGGCCGGGATGAGCTTACCGATGATGACGTTCTCCTTGAGGCCCTTGAGGTCATCGACCTTCTCGGAGAGCGCGGCTTCGGTGAGCACGCGGGTGGTCTCCTGGAAGGACGCGGCGGACAGCCAGGAGTCGGTGGCCAGAGACGCCTTGGTGATGCCCATGAGCGCCGGACGACCGACGGCCGGACGGCCACCGTTCTTGACGATGTTGCGGTTGATCTCGCGGAAGCGGGCATTGTCCACCAGCTCACCCGGCAGCAGGTCGGTGTCGCCGGAGTCGATGATGGTCACGCGGCGGGTCATCTGGTGCACGATGACCTCGATGTGCTTGTCGTGGATATCCACACCCTGGGAGCGGTACACGGTGTGCACTTCCTCCACGATGTTGACCTGGGCGGCGCGCTTGCCGAGGATGGTGAGGATCTTCTTGGGGTCCACAGAACCTTCGACCAGCTGGGTGCCGACCTTGATGTGGTCGCCGTCGGCAACCTTGAGCGGCACGCGCTTGGAGACCTGGTAGGTGATCGGCTTGATCACGCCGTCTTCCTTCGGCGCGCCGGAATCGGCGTCCGGGGTCAGGATGATCTGGCGACCGCGATCGTTCTCCACGATCTTGATGCTGCCGGCGAACTCGGTGATCGGGGCCTCACCCTTCGGGGTGCGGGCCTCGAAAAGCTCAGTGACACGGGGAAGACCCTGGGTGATATCGGAGGCCGCGGCCACACCACCGGAGTGGAAGGAACGCAGCGTCAGCTGGGTACCAGGCTCACCGATGGACTGGGCGGCGACGATACCGACGGTCTCGCCGACATCGACCAGCTTGTTGGTGGCCAGGGACCAGCCATAGCACTTGGCGCACACACCGCGCTTGGACTCGCAGGTCAGCACGGAACGGCACTTGACTTCCTCGACGCCGTGGGCCACGAGGTCGTTGAGCACGTCCATGGACAGGGCGTCGTCGCGCTTGTACAGCACGGTCTGTCCGTCGGCCGGGTCGATGACGTCGGCGGCGAGCAGACGGGAGTACGGGCCACCGTCGGCGGCCTTGACGAGCACCAGGTTGCCGTCGTTGTCGCGCTCGGCGACGCGGATGGGCAGACCGGCCTTGGTGCCGCAGTCCTCTTCGCGCACGATGACGTCCTGGGAGACGTCGACCAGACGACGGGTCAGGTAACCGGATTCTGCGGTACGCAGTGCGGTATCGGCCAGACCCTTACGTGCACCGTGCTGGGAGATGAAGTACTCCAGCACGGACAGGCCGTCGCGGTAGTTGGACTTCACAGGACGAGGAATGATCTCACCCTTCGGGTTAGCCACGAGGCCTCGCATACCTGCGATCTGGTTGATCTGCATCATGTTGCCTCGTGCACCAGACTGCACGATGATGGCCAGGTTGGAGGTCGGGTCGAACTTCTCCTCGACTTCCTTGGACACCTCAGCGGTGCACTCGGTCCACAGGTCGATGAGTTCCTGACGACGAGCTTCCTCGGTCAACAGACCCATCTCGTAGTTGGCGTTGACCTTGTCGGCCTTGGCCTCGTACTCGGCGATCTTCTCGTCGCGCTCGGGCGGCTCGTTCACGTCGGAGAACGCGAAGGACACGCCGGACCACGGTGCACGGGTGAAGCCGAGATCCTTCAGGGCATCCAGTGTGGCGGCCACCTGCTGGGTGGAGTAACGCATGGCGATGTCATCGACAATCTTGGACAGACGGCCCTTGGCCACCTGCTCGTTGACGAACGGGTAGTCGGTCGGCAGAGTCTCGTTGAACAGGATGCGGCCGTAGGAGGTGGCGAACAGCACGGTGCCGTCGTGGAAGCGCTCTTCCTTGACGACCTCGTCCTCACCTTCGCGCGGGTCGAGCACCTTGACCTCGCCGGGCTCCCAGTTCTTCGGCAGTACGAAGCTCTCGGGCAGGCGGATGAGCACCTTGGCCTGCATGTCGATCTCGTGGCGGTCGAGGGCCATTTCGGCCTCTTCCAGCGAGGAGAACACGCGGCCCTGGCCCTTGGCGCCTTCCAGCACGGTGGACAGGTAGTACAGACCGAGGATCATGTCCTGGGAAGGCATGGTCACGGTGTGGCCATCGGCCGGCTTCAGGATGTTGTCGGAAGCCATCATCAGCGAGCGGGCCTCGGCCTGGGCTTCGGCGGACAGGGGCAGGTGGACTGCCATCTGGTCACCATCGAAGTCGGCGTTGAAGGCGGCGCAGGCCAGCGGCGGCAGGTGGATGGCCTTGCCTTCCACCAGGATCGGCTCGAATGCCTGAATACCCAGACGGTGCAGCGTAGGTGCACGGTTGAGCAGCACGGGGTGCTCGGAGATGACCTCCTCGAGCACGCCCCACACTTCGGCGTCGCCGCGGTCCACGAGACGCTTGGCGGACTTCATGTTCTGCGCGTAGTTCAGGTCCACGAGGCGCTTGATGACGAACGGCTTGAACAGCTCGAGGGCCATCGGCTTCGGCAGACCACACTGGTGCATGCGCAGGGACGGGCCGACCACGATCACGGAACGGCCGGAGTAGTCGACTCGCTTACCGAGCAGGTTCTGACGGAAACGACCCTGCTTACCCTTGAGCATGTCGGACAGGGACTTCAGCGGACGGTTGGAGGCACCGGTGACCGGGCGACCACGACGGCCGTTGTCGAACAGGGAGTCGACGGCTTCCTGGAGCATGCGCTTCTCGTTGTTGAGCATGATCTCCGGGGCGCCGAGCTCGATGAGGCGCTTCAGACGGTTGTTACGGTTGATCACACGACGGTAGAGGTCGTTGAGGTCGGAGGTGGCGAAACGGCCACCGTCGAGCTGGACCATCGGGCGCAGGTCCGGCGGGATGACCGGGATCACGTCGAGCACCATGGCCTCCGGCTTGTTGCCGGTGGTCAGGAAGGCGTTGACGACCTTGAGACGCTTCAGGGCCTTGGTCTTACGCTGTTCGGAAGCGTCCTTGATCTCCTCGCGCAGTTCCTTGGAGATGGTCTCCAGGTCAAGGGACTGCAGGCGCTTCTTGATGGCTTCGGCGCCCATGCAGCCGTCGAAGTAATCGCCGTAGCGGTCCTGCATCTCGCGCCACAGGTCCACGTCGTCGACCATGTCGCCGGGCTTGAGCTTCTTGAACTTGTCGAAGACGGCGTCCACACGGGCGATCTGGTCGTTGTAGCGGGTGCGGATGGCGGCCATATCGCGCTCGGCACCGTTACGCAGCTTGGTGCGGGCCGGGCCCTTGGCCTCGCCGGCCTCCTCAAGGGCGGCGAGATCCTCTTCGACCTTCTTGGCGCGGGCTTCGATGTCGGAGTCACGGCGCTGCTCAAGGCGTTTGATCTCGGAATCGAACTCGTCCTGCAGGCCGGGCAGATCGTTGTGACGCTCGTCCTCGTTCACCTCGGTGACCATGTAGGAGGCGAAGTAGATCACGCGCTCCAGATCCTTCGGGGTGACGTTCAGCAGGTAGCCGAGGCGGGAAGGCACACCCTTGAAGAACCAGATGTGCGTCACCGGGGCGGCGAGCTCGATGTGGCCCATGCGCTCACGGCGCACGCGGCTGCGGGTCACTTCGACGCCGCATCGCTCGCAGACGATGCCCTTGAAGCGCACGCGCTTGTACTTGCCGCAGGCGCATTCCCAGTCACGGGTCGGACCGAAGATCTGTTCGCCGAACAGACCGTCCTTCTCAGGCTTCAGCGTACGGTAGTTGATGGTTTCAGGCTTCTTGACCTCACCGTGGCTCCAACCACGGATGTCATCGGCGGTGGCAAGGCCGATGCGAATCTTGTCAAATGCGTTGACGTCCAGCACTTGTTAATCCGTTTCTGTTCTTGAGACCTTCCCGAGCTCCCCTTGTCAGGGGAGCTGTCAGCCAAGGCTGACTGAGGGGTAGTGCAAACCGGAAAGGTCTCTGTACGTTATCTATTTCACGTTGGCGGGGCTACACGCGGCGTATTGACCGCATGCAGCCCGAGGGATCACTGGTATTCGGGCTCTTCGGCCTTCTGGTCTTCCTTGGCGGCCGCGTCGGGGCGGGCACCAATGTTGA
>ERZ1031885.135-NODE-135-length-33189-cov-4.147432_pt1 | contig 33189 bp, 57 predicted proteins | sample MGYA00518168_ERZ1031885 | MGnify/ENA primary metagenome ERZ1031885 (study PRJEB33719, sample SAMN04261269) | wastewater metagenome | biome: rural village; feature: human; material: feces | host: Homo sapiens | place: El Salvador | collected 2014-01-14 ...
CTTCAGCGCCATGGCCTCACGACGTAGGCGCTCGCGCGGCGTGATGTTGGGTTTGCCATCCGAAACACCAGGGCGGACGTTTCACCGCCTCTTTCATACATCTCCTTTCCTCCAGCAAGTGGTTCATGGGACCTAGACATGAATCGCCGTGACTGAACAAGTCGTAGCAGGTACGCAATCCTGCTCTTGATATGCCATAGTGGTGGAACTGACATACACATCCGTTTTAGGGGCGGACGCTGCAAGGATTGAGGGTTTGAATCCCTCCTATGGCACCAATCTCGTATGAGTAGGATCTTTAGTGGTCAGATCCGGCCACGCTTGTGCGAGATACCACCCCGAAAGGGGCTAACGAAATTTTTCATGTACGTTATTCTCGGCTCGCTCGAAAGAGTGCAGCGTGCCTTTGTAAGCCGAGTATCTTATGCAGCCATAGTGTTAGTGGTTAGCACACCTGCTTCCCAAACAGAGAGGGCGAGTTCGAATCTCGTTGGTTGCTCCAGAGTTCCTGTGTTTGCGTTGCTCAGCTGTTAGTAATTTGTGTGTGTTGTTATGGTTCATAAAACCTCTTTTCAGCCTGGCGATATAGGAACTCGTTTACCTCTTTTCTTCCTTATTATTCCCGGCTCCATCCCTACGGGGTTGGCAATAAGGCTTTGTAAGCCGGGTTTATATGCAGCGGTCGTATAACGGCTAGTACATCGTCCTTCCAAGTCGATGGCGTGGGTTCGACTCCCATTCGCTGCTCTACAGGTACTACACCTGAAGGGGTATGGCAAGATATTTAGCGGGTATACACGTTAAATAAGTCTACTGTATGAGATAAAAGATAGAAACCATAGGAGTGGCTTCCTAATGGGACAGGATGTGTGGGTTGGCTGCCCTGAGATGAGTCTGATAACCTGTATAAAACAGACTACCGTGGGATAGCTCGGTGCTGAAGATTGAGTTCGATTCTCAATCGTCCCAATTCCACCGCGAGGTGGAAGACAGCTTTGCCCATTAGGTCTTTAACAAAATGGGGAATAGGTACATGGTGGTAAAAGGACGATCAAATAATAGCCATGACTTCTTTGCTTGACGCCATAAGACTCGGATAGAATGGTCCGATGGGAAGTTGCCCTGCTTGGAGAATCGGGAGTGCAGGTGTACCTAATTTTATATGCTACTGTGGTGGAATGGCCTACACGCTAGATTTAGGATCTAGTATCTTTTCATTAAGATTGCGAGTTCGACCCTCGCCAGTAGCACCAATATTTCGAATATCAACAAAAAACAAAAGAGGTAAATACATGAAACGAAAAGAACGGAGAGTGCTTGGTGGCATCGAAGAAGGAGCGTTGTATGTATTTAAGCACAGTGATATTCCTGGTGCCACTATTGAAGGAATTTGTTATTGGTTAAATGAATTTTGGGAAGCGACTGGATTCTGGAATGTAGACCGTATCAGACGTATCTGCAAAAAAGACACTGAGTGGATCGCTGAACAAATTCAGAATAGAGCCAATCCGCGAAAAGCCGCAACTGAATATAAGAAAACACATATGTAAGGAGGGAACAGCTGTATGATCATCAGCCCTTGGGCGTTCAGCACCGTAGATAATATTAGGATACTACTAATTGTCGTTCTAATCGTGCTTATGATTGGAGGAGCGATTATGTTCTTGTGTACTATGTCTGATGCAGACCTCTTTAGCTTCAGAGACGAAAATGTAGCTAAAGAAGTGAAAATCTGCATCAAGGTCGCAATTGCTACTTTTGTTATTGCGGTTCTAGTTTGTGTGATTCCTGACTCTGACACCTGTTACAAGATGCTCGCCGCTAAGATGTTTACGCAGGACAATATCAATTCCGCCACTGAGTATATCACTGACGTGATTGACTATGCTGTGGATAAGGTCAAAGAATTAAATCCCGTTCAAGATACGGAGGAATGAACTATGGAAGTTTATGTTCTTTATGATTGCGTTGAGAATCCGGATGAGTGGGCGTTCGCTGGAGTTGAACACGTCTATGATAACTGGGATGCTGCTTACGCAAGGATGAGTACCTTGTACGACGAGTGTAAGAAAGAACACTTCGACGAGGAAGACGAAGATGGAGCCCGTGATACCTACATTGATGGCTGGAGCGCCTGTGTCGAAAATACTATTACGGGTTACCGTCATACGTGGAATATCACAAAGGAAAAGGTCGGCAACTACGGCGAAAGGGAATAAGTAATGGGAGGTAAGACCAGTCGCGATAGTCGCGAAAAGTACAATAAAAAAACATACGATCGAATCAACCTGATGATTAGGAAAGATTCGTCGATCAACAAAGATCGCATCGCAAAGGAAGCGCAACGTGAAGGGAAGAGCTTGACAGGTTATATCCTTGATGCTGTTTGTGATCACATCGAAAGCGAGAAACAACTCGAAAATTTCCCTACCTGTCTAGGATCTGATCTTGAGTCCCGAAGGTTTTTGATGAGAACGGTTTGAGATACGAAATCAACTATCGTGAAATGTGTTGTCTCTTTTACAAAGCGTTAAGGGATGACCCAAATCTGACAAAAGGTATGAGAAAATCGCTCATTGGAACTATTTGTCAGATGCACGACACCTTGATTGATGTTTCGTGGTGAGCCCAATGGAAAGAAAGTTCAAATATGGAGATATTGTGATATTCGATGGAGACATTGTCCACGAAGAAGACACTAATCGCAATATCTCGGGTAGAGTGGTTGGATATTCTTTTAATCCATTCGAAAGTTGTCCCACCGTAGAAGTATTTACTCCATTTAAGTTTGGAGAGAAAAGACTTTCTACAGTAGATTTCCTTGGTGAAGATTGGTGGATATTGAGTAGAGATGAATGTCGTTGCGATTCTTTATTATGAGGTAAAATTATGAAACGCAAATTTCAGATTGGAGACCGAGTAAAACTCACATGTGAAGGTCGGACATATGACCCTAATTATGGAGTGGAAGGCATTGTTGTAGAGTATGAACCGGATGATTGCTGTCCAACTGTCAAACTTTGTGAAGAGTACATATGGAGCGTCTCTGTTACTCGTGAAGTAAATTGGCTTGACGATGATTGGTGGACGTTAGTCGAAGGCGCACGCGAATGTATTTGTAAATCATTGCTTTAATTTTCGCCCAACAAAGTCACTTTTCAATATCTGAACCAAATAATGGAATATAAAGGAGGCTTATAAGATGCAAATCAAGTATGTTGATGGCCATTATGAAATCGTGTCGGCGGATAATGGCCAGTTTATCCAGTCGGCCGACACGTGGGACGAAGCTCTGAATGATATGAAGGAGCTATTACAAACAAGGTGAAACGGGCACACGGCTCGTTTACATAAAACTTTTTAATTAAAAAGGAGTAACAACTATGAAGGCAACTGTTAAGTACAATTCTCTGTTCATCACCAGCGCATACGACATTGAGACCTTGAAGAAGGTGGCCAAGTTCCGCAAGGAGGCTCTGACTCTGTACAAGGGCGAAGGCAAGGATAAGACTCCTGTATGCAGCATCGCTGTCAGTAAGACCGCCGCCGCCAACAACCTGGGCATCACTTTCGCCAAGGACTCTGCTACTGAGCCGAAGCTCGCCACCATGAGCATTGATCTGCCCGATGATGCAAATACCAACGAGAAGATCAACGCTTTCGTTCGTGATAAGCTGGGCCTGACCATCGTCAACTGCATCAAGATCGAGGAACAGATCGCCGCTGCTCTGACCGAGATCGCTGGTGACGAGGCCGCTATGAACGCCGTCATCACTATCGAGAACGAGCCCGAGCACGCCGCCGAGTAAGAGCGCTGCTGAGTAAGCGTTAAGCACCGCTATGGTTCCACGCCGGATGTTCCAGAGCAATACGTCCGGCATTCGTCAAGATGATTCGTCAAATGACGTTTCTACAATAATTTTTCAAATTGAAGAGGAGATACATAATATGCTGCAGATTACTGTGGGTACCAACACCAATCGTAAGGTCGTCATGATTCCTGAGGATTACACCCTGCGTCAGTGCCTTGAGGAGAATGGCGTCAACTACTCCGCTGCCCAGACTTCTCTGGACGGTTGCGTCCTTCAGCCTGGAGATATGGACAAGACCTTCGCTGAGATGGGCATCACCGAGAAGGCTTATCTGGTTTCCGTCCAGAAGATGGATAACGCTCTGGCCGCCTAATTCTGGGCGAATTTAAAATCCGAATGTAAATCTGTTTTTGGTTACAACAGATAAATAGCATTGCAGCCGCTGGCAGGCCGGTTAAAGTCTGCCTTATATATGTCCAGTATCTGGGCTTGATAATGCAATCACAAATTTTAAGGAGGAAGTTTATATGGCGTTCTCTGGTATTAAAACCAAGCTTGGTTCGCCCGAGTGTGAAGAATATTTCAGCTCGATTGTTTACCGAAATGACTTCAAGGATGAAGACAATACCATTGTGACGATTCTTCGTGCAATGATGAACGAGAAGCGGCTGGCAACTTTTAATGCAAAACCTGACGTGAAGGGCAAGATGCAGGTCCAGACTATCAACAAGGAAATTCGCTTTACGGGCGAGACTGCAAAAATTGACGCTGGCTACTATGGTGGCGCACATGGCCCTTTCAGTCAGGCAATCATTGGCCTCTGGTTGGTCTTCATTCCGAACAAAAATGCTTCGGACTACATCAAACAGGTCAAGGAGTTCGATGAAGACTATAAGAAGCTTGGTTGGTCTCGTCTGGAAGATGTCTCTCTCTATCTGGATCGTAGTGGTGAGATTTTGGCGTATCAGAATGAAAAGAAGCAGGCCACAATTCTGTTTGCGCCGACGGCAAAGCGGATTCAGACCATGCAGATGGCGGCGAGTTGTATTTCTCGAATCTTCCCGTGGGTGTTCAAGGATTATCCGCTGTCTGAGGACGAAATTGCATTCCTGAAGCTGCTGAGCGAGCAGAAGTATACGGAGTTTAACGCAGCTATGGAAAGAAGCTATGCTGCGTACAACTTCTATGTCAAAAAGCTCCAGACTATTCTGCATGGGTTCTGTGACCAGAATTATTCTCGCATGATCAAGAATCAGGAAGAGAGGGTTCGTCGTGCAGAGCTGAATGTTGACGACTATTATCGCAATGTAAGAAGCGCTCAGGACACCCTCGAACAAGAGCAGGAGAAGCTTCTGGGCCTGAGAAATCGAGCTTGTAACAGCGGAGAGGATGAAAAGGAGCTGATTGATTTCCTCTCTTCGAATAAGTCAATCACTGTTCTCGGTAAATCCGGTCGAGATCTCCGTCTTGGTGTGAATTGTTACCTCAATGACTTCAACGAAGACATCTTCAAGCAGTATGTTGAGAAACAGGATAGGGTGTCCAGTTACATCTATAGCGCAAGCCCTTATGGTCTGGAACTGACGAAGAAGTTATTCCTCGCTATTTGGAAGGAACATCGCTTCAACTTGAGAGTTTATTGCGAATGGATTCTGTATGACAATTGCAATGTTGAAGCGGTTTCGCAGTCCAATATGGGAGGTCGTGACGACCTGATGGAAGACCGTATTCCTCAGCCTCATATCGATGATTACCAGTGCTTCAGAGGCTACACCGGCATTCTGAACGACCTTGCACGTTCTCGTGATTATATCGGAATCATGAGTACATTGTTGAGTTCTTCCTCTTCTATCAATTGGACCGACTCTACAGTTGTTTCTAAGCTGATGAAACGGTTGTTTGAAACCAATAAGGATACGAAGTGTCTTGAGGACAAGGATGGCAACCATTATACCGTGGCAGAGGTTGTTAAAATCCTCGAAGACGAGGCAAAGGCGGCGTAAAGGAGGTTTAATTTATGCAGCCCATTAAAATGACTGACGAAATTATTCGCGATGTTATGCAGGAGTTCTACAGTCAGGCTTCTGTTCTCGGTAATCTCCAGACGGATAAATTTTCTTTCAATAAGAGCTTCTCTAAGCCAGCTAAAGACGCCGTTGAAGTGAATTTCACGCTGGAAGCTTATCATGAAATGTGTGCGCTGATTGACCATTTTTCGACTGAAGTTGCGTGGCATGGCCTGGTGAAGCGCCTGGATAAGACGCATTTTCAGGTCACAAAAATCCTGATTTATCCGCAGAAGGTGACTGGTGCTACCGTAAACACTGATCAAGAGGAGTATACCAAGTGGCTTTATGCTCTCAAAGATGAAGAGTTTAATGCAGTTCGTTTTCAGGGACATAGTCATGTAAATATGGCTACTAATCCCAGCGGCGTTGATATGCAGAATCAGTGGGATATGATCGATCAGCTCAATTCGACTGATTATTATATCTTTATGATTTGGAACAAGCGCCGTGAATACAATGTTCGCGTAATTGATATGGCTGACAATGTTATCTACAGCGGCAGTGATGTCAAGGTGACTGTTGGAGTTCTTGACATGAAAGGGTTTCTCGAAGAGGCAGAAGCGCTCGTCAAAAAGCCGGCACCTGTGTACAACTATGGTACCACCTACGGATCAAACGCAAGAACTTATCCGGGAGGCTCATTCGTTGGTACGACCAGCGCCGCAACCACAAAGTCAGCAGAAAAGGCAGAAACGAAAACATCGAACCCGGCGCTGAAGACTGTCACCGGTGCTGCAGCTCCCAAGGTGAATAAGGAGAATGAGTCTAATCTCATGGGGTACTACAAGAAAAATCCGAACGAGTTGTTGGCCAATTGGAATTCTAGTTGTCTACCTTATGAGGATGCTCTGTCGAATTAAGAAAGGAAAATGCACAAATGGATTTGAGTAAGATTGAGATGATTTTTGACCCCGCATCTGTTAAGGGTCGCATTCATATCATCGGCTGTGGTTCGGTTGGTTCTACTGTGGCCGAACTGTTGGCACGATATGGTTTGACCAAATTCACTCTGTGGGACATGGACTTTGTTGAACCGAAGAATATCGTCAATCAGATGTTCTTCCAGCAGGATATCGCTCATCCCAAGGTGGAGGCCGTGGGCAACATCCTGTGCAATGTGAATCCTGACATCAAAGATGATCTGGTTCTGATGCCCAATGGTTGGCAGGGCGAAACCGTTAAAGGTTACGTGTTCTTGGCGGTGGACAATATCGAGATTCGACAGCAGTTCTTGGAGAAGAACAAGTACAACATCGATTTACTCGGGGTGTTCGACATTCGGACGGGTCTCTATGATGCGCAGTGTTGGTCGGCCGACTGGAAGGATCGTAAGCAGATCGAAAACCTAAAGCGTTCCATGGCATTTACCCATGAAGAGGCCAAGGCGGCTACGCCGGTATCCGCTTGCGGCATCGTTCAGGGTGTTGCTCCGACCGTTCGTTTCATCTGCTGTCTGGCAGTTACGAACTTTATTAATTTCGCGGAAGGCAAGCCGCTGAAGAAGCAGATCGTTGCAACTCCGTTTATTCTGGGCGAAGAGAGCGTCATGGCGTTCTGATAAAATCGTAAATAAAAAAAAAAATTGTGATGAATAGTTGCTCTTTTATAAGCAATGCACTCAGGTTAAACCGAGTGTGACGAATTGTAAAGACAAGACACTACCCCCGAGGGAGGACACGGGCACATGCCATAATGGCCATCACCCGGTGAGATACAGCGATCACTCTGAAAATGCGAACAAAATCCAACGATGAGACGCAGCGGCAAGCACGGCAGTGATTCACGAGGCCGGCTGAGGAGGCCAACCGATCACCGCGGATCCAGGAACCAACCCGTTTAGATCACGATTTTTTAAATTACATAAGGAGGAATATATGTACATCACATATTGGAATCCGCCTAAGACACGGCAGATTACTTTTGATGAAATCATCGCAGGCGTACAGAGTGTTGAAGCGCTGCATTATGGCGGCAGCACCACCTCGACGATTACGGTGTGTCGTAATGACCTTACTCCGCGCCTGCAGAAAATTACCAATATCCCAGATATGATCGCAAAACTTACGGAGTTTAATCGGAAATATGCAGGACTCGAAGCGTGCGACCTCGCTGCTCATTATGAACATTTTGAGATTCCTAAGAAGTCCGGCGGCTGGCGTCCTATCGATGCTCCGGATAAGGAATTGTCCGACGCTCTGGTTGAGCTGCGCGAGATGTTGCACGGTTTCATGATCGCAGATTATCACACCAATGCTTTTGCTTATATTCCGAATCGTAGTTTTATCGATGCAGTCCGCAAGCATCAGGCTGGCCACATTAAAACGAAAAAGAATGAGGAAACCGGAGTGCAGACGACAGTGACTTTTGAAAATCACTGGGCAGTGAAGTTCGACTTGCATGGATTCTTTCCGAGCACAACGCCGGATTTTCTTCTTGGTATGTTGAGCATTATTTATCCATTCGCTCTGATTATGAAGGATGAGCGGGGGCACGAACAGCTTGCCAATGCCTTAAAACTTTGTTTTCTCCACGGTGGTTTGCCGCAGGGAACGCCTATCAGTCCATGGCTTACCAATGTGATGATGATTCCATTTGATCATCTTATTACCCGAAAATTGTGTTACGGCTATAAGGCAAAAGACGGTATCGAACGTGAATTTACTTATACCCGTTACGCTGACGACATGATGTTTAGCTGTTATCACAGCTTTGACCCGATGGAGATCCAGCAAATCGTCATTGACGGTTTGAACTTCATCCATGCACCATTTACGTTAAATGAAGCAAAAACTCACTACGGCAACCGCCATTCCAGTAAAAACTGGTGCCTTGGTTTGATGTGGAACAAGGATAACCAGATCACTGTTGGATGGCGAAATCTGAAAATGTTTCGGTCTGCCATGAAAAACTACATTGATGTGAAAAAGCGTGGCGAAACGTGGGAGCTCGAAGACCTTCAGTCGTTTATGGGCAAGCTTAATTACTATCATATGGTCGAACCCGATGTAATTGATGATTTGGTTCATCGTTACAATGAAAAATTTCATGTCGATATTATTGCGATGCTTAAAGATGACCTTCGTCCCAAAGAGGGCGTTGCAGCATAAAGGAGGAACTATGATTGAATTAATGTGTCGTGACGGTAAAACCTCTCAGAGTGACCTCGAAAAACTAGCAGATATGATTTATTATTCTACCGGTATCGAGGTCAACGTAATTGAGGAACAGGACCGGCGAGCCATGGTGTTCTGGGGGCCGGAAGACGTAAAGGGGATTATTGAGTCTTCGCACATCCAGTCTATTGACCCGGACAACACGAGCATCTGTGACACAATCGTCGCTACGGCAGAGCCTAAGATTCATCGGGCGATGCTGGAGGCCGGTAATGATGTTCTGGTGGATGAAGTGTACGAGCTGGCCGAGTCGTTAGGAGAACATTTCGACGACTCAGATGTCGAGTTGGGTGATTCTTTATACGACGATTTTGAAGTGTCTTCCATGAAATAAAACAACGTAGATAAAAATCATTTTGTATATCACTCTATAAGAGCGAGCATTACACCTAAGGTGGATGTTTAGAAGAATACTAAGGACCGGCCGCTGCACTCCGATCAATCCCATCATCGCGCAGCGGCCTCAGAAACAAATCCTACGTCGAGCGCAATTTCAAATGCTCTCGATCCAATGAGCTCGCTTCGCTCAGGTATTGGATCGTTCGCATTGGAAATTTCCCTCGATAAACGGAGCTACGGATTTTAGAAAATGATTTTTGAAAGGAAATAAAAAATGGAGTCGATAATGTATAAGCCGGGTGATAAAGTTACGATTCGTTCAGATTTGGAAGAGTACGAATGTTACTTTATGTTGTCTGGCCCCAAAAAAGGGAAAGGAATGTTCTGCACCGTGCCGAGCATGGTCGCACAGGCCGGAAAAATATTTACAATCGAAAAAATTCTAGAAGACGGAAGAGGTTATCAGCTTAAAGAATGTCATCTCGGTTGGACGGACTCTATGTTTGAGTCAGCAAACGAGTGTGTCTGCGATTCGCTGCTGTGAGGTACTAAGATGAAATACTTCCACGATATTGGTGATGCGGTTGTCGTAAAATCTGATCTTCGTACTGGTATTCATTATTACATGAAGTCTGGTCCGGAAGCTCCAATATATAATAATGCCACCGAGGAAATGAAAAAGTATGCTGGTAAATTTGTTCACATTCCGGGTCACATAAATGGGCAGTATTTGATTGAAGAAGACGATGATGGATGGGTATGGACAGATGACATGTTCGAGAATGTTTCGGATGAGGAATGTTTTTGCGTGAGCCTGTTATGATAGAAAAGGGTGAAATAAATGGCCGAAGCTGTTAAAAGGAAAAAATATGAAAAGTTGGTCCAATTCCCCAAAGTCTCTGATAGCACCCACTTCACCATGAGTGAAGAAGAACTTCAGAAGATGATTCGGGACATTGCTGCTGCGGCTCAGAAGTCTAGAAAGCGTAAACCTAAACCTACATATAGTCTCTATACGAAGGATGGGCGCAGAAAGCCAACACCAGCTGATCCGATTCGTTCGAAAGAAGATTTCTGGAAACTGGCCGATTACTTGGGTTCTACTGGAGATCCTAAATTTCAGCTGCGAAATAAAGCAATTTTTATTTTTGGCTGTAGTATCGGAGTTCGCTGCGGCGATTTGTTAAACCTAAAAACAGGAGATGTTTATGAACCCGATGGCACAGTAAAAGAACATTTGGAGCTTATGGAAGAGAAGACGCGCAAAATCAACGTCTGCAAAATTCCAAAAATGGCCGTGGATGTTCTGGAACAGTATCGTGATGAACAGAAATTCTCTATCGATCAGCAGAACTATCTATTCCGCAGTCGTAAAAATGGTCCTCTAAATGTGCGCAGTTTTTATCATATCTTGAAAAACGCAGGCAAAGTATGCGGGCTGGATATTGACCTGTCTACTCATACGATGCGTAAAACTTATGCGATGGCAGCTCTACAAACCGCAGATGGAACAGAGGCGTCTGGCGATACGCTGGAGTTGCTTCAGGTGAAATTTAAACACAGTGATAAACGCGTTACTATGCGATATATTAAGGCAGATCAGGATAAAATCGATAAGATGTCTGATCGCGTTTCAGGATGGCTTGAAGGAAAGGAAAAATAATGAAAACAGAAGTTGATTACATGTGTCATCCGGGCGATGTGGTTAGGGTTCGAGAAGATCTTGCTGGAAATACTGACTATAAAATGCATAGTGGATTACGCAATGGTATTGGTTGTCTGGCTTGGGATTGGATGAAACGCTATGCTGGAAAACAGATTACTATTAAAAGAATACGCGGCGGTTTTTATGAAGCAGAGGGAATCGACTGTATCTGGTCTGATGAAATGCTCGAACCAATGCACGAATGTTGTTGTAATTCGCTACTATAAAATTAAACGACGGGGGAGATAGATATGGCATCGAGGTATTATCGATATAAAAACGGAGAAGAGGTTATTGTTCGTACTGATTTGGATCGGAACACTCGTTATTACATGCGTTCCGGTTATCGAGCTGATGAACAGTATACAATGCTTAGCTATAACCAATCTCAGAGATTAGGAAAACCTGTACACATCAAAACCAAACGAGATGGGCGGTACTTTATTGAAGAAGATTACGGTGGTTATGCTTGGACAGATGATATGTTTGAGTCTCCGAATGAATGTTGTTGCAGTTCTTTGCTGTGAGGTTACGAAATGGGAAAAGAATATCTTTATAAAATTGGCGATATTGTAAGAATTCGCGAGGGACTTGATTCGAATGGAACTTATCGTATGAAGTCTGGTCCTATGGGTGGCTATGGTCCCGGAATTAATAAATCTATGACAAGGCGCGGTGGAGAAATTCATATGATACTGGGCTACACTAACTGTAATTGTTACCATATCGACGACGACCCTAACGGAAAAGATTCTTGTGGAGATTGGAACTGGGCTGATGAAATGTTAGAACCTGTAGAGAATGAGTGCTGCTGCGAAAGTTTGTTGTGAGGTGTAATATGAGTAAACTTTTATATAAGCCAGGCGACAAGGTTACAATCTGTTCTGATTTGAAATGTGACACATCATATCCTGTTTTGTACGGACCAGGCGCTGACAAGAAAACTCTTTATTGCAATCTTGATATGGCAAAGCTTAGAGGCAAGACTTTTGAAATTAACCGGTATATTTTTGATAGACAGTTTTACGAATTGAAGGGAGCCGAATGGGCCTGGACAGAGTCTATGTTTGAAGATCTAAAAGAGTGCTTCTGTGAAAGCTTGTTATGAGGTATCAATGTGAAAGAAATATGGTGCGTTATTGAATCCAGCTCTGAAGGCGAGATTTTTAGCCCCGATTTTTTCAATTCGCGCGAAGAAGCGGCTGCGTTTATTGCAAAAGATGCGAGTAAGTGTTTCGCAAATATAAATGACTTGCCAGAAGCTAACATGAAGGTTGATTTCGACGACGACGAACCTTTGGGTCAAGTTTGGACTGATAAATATAGTTGGGTATGGCATGGTTTTGAAGTAACTGACAAGCTTTTGAGTATTTATCTCATGAGCTATATGAAAACAAAGGAGAATAACAATGTCTGATTTTAAAGAATTCCGTACTCTGCTGCAGGAGCATTTTGACGAGATGGTGAAGAGCGAAAACCCTCTGTTTATCACCGATGCAGACGAAGACGAACTGTACAATCTGTATCTCGACAGCTTCCCGGCCGGCACGAATGAGCTGTTCCGAAAGCGTCGTGAGTATGACTGTTCCTGCTGCCGCCGTTTTGTGAAAAATATCGGTAAACTGGTGGCGTTTGATAAGAATTATAATTTGATTTCCATCTGGGATTTCGATGCAAAGTCTGCCAAGTATCAGCCGGTTGTTGATGCGCTGGCTGCCTATGTGAAGAGCCGTACCATTGTGAATCCGTACTTTGTCAGTCGCAATATGATCGGTTCTGGAGATATGTTCGGCACCGTGATGAACTACGAGTACGACGAAAACCATAAGGACGTACATACTTGGGATCATTTCGCAGTTAATATTCCGCAGCGTTTCATTACCAGCGGAGATGACGTAGCTGCTAAGATGGCTCAGTGGCGCGATTCGGCGAATGTATTCAAGCGTTCTCTGGAAGAACTGACTATGGATGCGGTTGATACTGTTCTGGAGCTGATTGCACAGAATAGTCTGTATCGCGGCAAGGAGTTTGAGCGGTCTGTAAAGGAGTTTAAGCACGATAAGATTGGTTATGACAAACTGTCTGTTGACGAAAAGGTTGCCTTTGTATGGCTTGCCCCTACGTATGCTACGGCGGCGCAGCTTCGCATTCGTAACACCGCTATCGGCACCCTTCTTATCAATTTGAGCGAAGGTATGGATGTAGATTCTGCCGTCACTGCCTTTGAGAAGGTTGTTGCTCCTGCAAACTATAAGCGTCCAAAGGCAATTTTCACTAAGAAGATGCTGGAGGATGCACAGAAAACCGTCACTGAGCTGGGCTATATGAACAGTCTGGGTCGTCGGTTCGCCACTCTGGATGATATTACTGCCAACAACATTCTATTCTGCAACCGCGATGCCGCTCCTCGTGTGCTTGGCGCTGCGAATCCGTTCGAGGCAATGGCAAAGTCTCTAGGTACCGACCCCAAGAAGTTCGGCCGCGCAGAAGAAATTGGTATTGAAAAGTTCGTCAAAGAAGTTCTGCCTACTGCAGCAGGTCTGGAACTGTTTATGGAAAATCGGTTCTCGAAGAACATGGTGTCTCTGGTTGCTCCGCAGGATAAGAGTGCGCCGTCTATGTTCAAGTGGGCAAATGGATTCAGTTGGGCGTATACAGGTAACATGACTGACAGCCAGATTCGAGAGAACGTCAAGAATGCTGGCGGCAAAGTCGATGGCGTGCTACGTTTCTCTATTCAGTGGAACGATAAGCCGGGTGAATGGGATGGAAACGATGAGGATGCTCATTGCATTGAACCCGATAAGAATCACATCTATTTCGGCAGCAAGTGGAATCCTCGTACTGATGGTCGCCTGGATGTTGATATCCGTTGTCCTGATCAGGGCAAGGCTGCGGTCGAGAATATCACTTGGCCTGACATCAAAAAGATGAAGAAAGGCGAGTACAGCTTCTATGTAAACTGCTACGCTAATCGTGGTGGTAAAACTGGTTTCCGAGCTGAAATCGAGTTCGATGGCAACATCTACTCGTTTAACTACGATAAGCCGCTGCATGGTGGTCAGAATGTCGCCGTGGCAAAAGTCATGCTGAAAGACGGCAAGTTCTCTATCAAGAAGCTGCTGCCCAGTTCTACCAGCACCCGCGAGATCTGGGGTGTGAGTTCCAATCAGTTCGTACCTGTGTCTGTGGCAATGTACTCTCCGAACTACTGGGACGAACAGACCGGCAATGGCAACCGCCACTACTTCTTCATGCTCAAGGATTGCGTCAACCCCGAAAAGCCGAACGGTTTCTACAATGAATTCCTAAAGGCAGACCTGCTGCAGCATAAGCGAGTGTTTGAGGCACTTGGTTCTCAGATGGCAGTCCAGTCGGTGGATGACCAGCTGTCCGGTGTTGGTTTCTCTGAGACTCAGCACAACAGCTTTGTCGTCAAGGTACAGGGCGCAACTGAGCGAGTTCTGAGGGTGGTGATTTGATGGAGCTTAAATATCATGTCGGCGATAAGGTTATGATTCGTCCGGATCTTAAAACGGGTGAAATATATAAGATGTATTCGGGGCCAATGCATGGCGGATGTATTTACAGTGTCACACCTAGTATGAAACAGTTGGCTGGTAAATTTGCCACGATTGAAAGAGTTTGTGATAGGAGAGCTGGATATAGACTTGAAGAATATGGTTTCTCATGGACCGATGGAATGCTGCTGCCGGCTGATTTAAATGAGTGCGTTTGTGCTTCGCTGTTGTGAGGTGGTCTGATGAAATATCGATACGAACCCGAAGACGCAGTTCTCGTTCGGCCTGATTTGAAATGTGGCCTCGGTTATTGGATGCGTTCTGGGAAAAATGGAAACGAAGAACAGCTTGCAGCTGTTGGCGATATGTTGAACTTCGTAGATAAAACCGTTCATATTTCTGGATATTCTCGTAGTGGTTCTTATTACATCAAAGAAGATTCGGGACGATGGCGCTGGACTGATGAGATGTTCGTTGGTTTGACTGGCAACGAATGCTACTGCGAATCTCTTCTGTGAGGTGCCAAATGGACTATCGGTACAAAATAGGAGAGGCCGTTTGGGTTAGAGATGACCTCGAATATGCAGCCTCTTATGATATGACGTCTGGCCCTTATCCAGAAGGCAATCGTAATGTCGTGACAAATAAAATGGTCAAACTCCATGGGCAGCTTGTCCATATTAAAAATTATTCTGCTGCCGGCCAATATTATGTGGAAGAAACAAATAGTCTTCAATGGACCGACGATATGTTTGAAGGCTCGGAAAATAATAATGAATGCCGATGCGAATCCCTTCTGTGAGGTCGTTATGGATTATGTAATTCCACTTCGATTTAAGCCCGGCGATCATGTTGTGGTTCGTCCGGATTTGAATATCAATACGGTCTACCAAACATTTGGAGGCAAGAATGCCGGTTATCGTACAATTCCAACAATGAATATGGTTCGCCTTGCTGGAATGGAATCTGAGGTTAAAGAGTATTCTAAGTCTCAAAAAACTGTAAAGCTAAAATGCTGTGGTTTTTATTGGACAGAACAAATGCTGATTCCCCAAAGTTTTGTAGAACAGGAATGTGTTTGTGAATCACTTTTATAAATCTAAAAGGAGAAATTATTATGGAAAAGAATCTGTTTGAAATTGCAACCCGTAATCGCTATCGCTTCAACTATAAGGGCGTTATGACTGTTGAAGATCTGTGGGATTTGAACGTTGAGGCTCTGGACGCAATCTTTAAGACTCTGAACCGCCAGAAGAAAACTGCCGATGAGGACTCCTTGCTGGCCGCTAAGAGCGCCGAGGATACTGAATTGGCAAACAAGATTGAGCTGGTCAAGTACATCGTATCTGTCAAGCTGGCCGAGTCCGAGGCTCGTGTGAATGCTGCCGAGAAGAAGGCGCAGCGCGATAAGATTATGAAGATCGTGGCTAAGAAGAAGGATAAGGAATTGGAAGATATGGATGTCGAGCAGCTTATGAAGAAGCTGGAAGAACTGAACTGAGGAGAGTCAATATGAAAATTGTTGAAAGTTCTGGCCGTTTACATCTATATGGCGATGACATGAAAGCATATGACCAGATCCCGGCTGGTACATACGATATCTGCTTTTCCAAGATGACCGGTTTTTATCTGGTTCGTCGTCCTGACATGGCAGTTGATGAAAAGGTGTATGGTGCCGCTGGGGAGAAGGCAACGAAGGTGATGAGCACGTTCAAGGTGTTCTCTCGGAATCTTGGTGTAATCCTCAGCGGTGATAAGGGCATCGGTAAGTCTATGACTGCTAAAATGATCGCTAAGGCCGCTATTGATGAGGGCTACCCTGTTATTTTGGTGAGTGAATACGTTCCCGGTATTGCAAGTTTTATTGAGTCAATCACACAGGAAGTTATGGTTCTGTTTGACGAGTTTGATAAAACATTCCGTAAAACAGATGACGATACGCCACAGGATACCATGCTTAGTCTATTCGACGGCACTACCGCAGGCAAGAAATTGTTTGTGATTACGTGTAATGAACTGCGAAGCCTGAATGACTATCTAGTAAATCGTCCCGGTCGTTTCCATTATCACTTCAGATTTGATTATCCAAAGGCGGACGAAATTCGCACCTATCTACAAGACAAGCTCGACCCCAAGTATTATGGAGAAATCGAATCTGTCATTCAGTTTTCTTCTCGTGTCGCGCTGAATTATGATTGCCTGCGTTCTATTGCATTTGAATTGAACCTTGGCACTGCATTTAAGGATGCGATTTTGGATTTGAACATCGTCAATCTGGACGATTTGAGCTACAAGATTACCGCAATAACTGAAAGCGGCAAAAGGGGCTCTACTACTGGCAGTTACGATCTCTTTAGCGGGGGTCAAGATTATTCCGATTATTTTACTCCGATCGTCGGAAATGACAGTTTTAAAATTCGATTCAATACTAACGATATTGAGTTTGATCCCAAGACAAATAGGTGTCTGATTATGGGTGAAAATTTGGATGTTATAAATCCTTACGACAAGGATACTGAGTGGGAAAAGGAAGACTATGCGGCGTTCGAAAAGGAAACTATCAAATGTATTGTGTTTGAACGCCGCAGTGATCGCAGTCTGCATTACGCAGTCTAAGGAGGCTTGTTCAATGCGTACATATGAGAAAATTGAGACGATTTTCAATCGTGATACTACAGGCACGAAGAAGCTGATCCTTGGCGATTTCCGTAATGAAACCGTTGAGTTCTTGAAAGATACCGAATGGGTATTCACAGAAAAGATCGATGGAACAAACATCCGCATCTATTGGGATGGCCACAAGGTGGAATTTGGTGGCCGTACCGACAACGCCGAGATTCCCAGACCTCTTCTCGATTCGCTGAATAAAATCTTTGGTACTACTGAAACAGAAGAACTTTTCGAACAGACTTTCGGCGAGAAGAACGTAATTCTCTTTGGCGAAGGATACGGAGGGAGAATTCAGGGCGTTGGCAATGAATACCGTCCGGATGAAAGCTTCATTCTTTTCGATGTTTTGATTGGCGAAAATTATCAGACTCGTGAGTGGGTCGAGAAGACGGCACAGATGTTTGGCATCAAGGCTGTTCCAGCGCTATTCACTGGGCCTCTTCAGGCTGGCATTGATTATGTATGTGGACATCCGAAGTCTGTTGTCGCTATGAAGGACACTTATATGGAAGGTGTCGTAGCTCGGCCAAAAGTCGAGTTAAAAGATCGTTGCGGCCGTCGCGTGATTGTAAAAATCAAATGGAAAGACTTCAAGGATTTCGCAAAGGAGAACTAATATGGTTAAAGCAAATTATTATGAAATCAGTTCTTTTCCTGACGGCACTCCGCTGATTAAGAAGGATCTGACTATCAATTATCTCAATGTGATCAGTATCGTCTGGACATTTGAATCCATGGCCGAGCTTCCCACGGTCATTATGATCGCAAAAGACGCAAAGGATAACGGGGCGGAAGTCGAGCTGTTTATGCCGTATATTCCGAACGCTCGTATGGATCGCGCCTATTACGACGAGGATGTGTTTACTCTCAAGTGGTTTGCTGACGAGATCAATCGGTGTAAGTTCAGCCGCGTTGTTGTATTTGATCCTCACAGCGATGTGGCTCCGGCTCTGATTGATCGTTGTGAGGTACTTACTCCAATTCGTGAGATTTGTCAGGTAATCGAAGAAAGCAAGCCTGATGTAATCTACTTCCCGGATGCCGGCGCAATGAAGCGTTATGAGGAAACTGTTCACTGGGCACTCGATCGTGTGGGTTGTAAGGCTTATATCATTCACGGAGACAAGAAGCGTGAGTGGAAGACCGGAAAGATTCTCGGTTTGGATGTTACCGGTTATCCTCCCAAGGGCGGCAAAGTTCTGATGATTGATGACATTTGCTCTTATGGCGGCACCATGTTCTATTCGGCTGAAAAGCTGAAGATGCTGTGTGCTGGTGATATCGATATGTATGTCAGCCACTGTGAGAACAGTATCTTGGACAAAGAACGTGGACATTTGTTTGACGACCCAGAGCTGATTCATATGGTATATACCACGGACAGTATCTTCACCGGTCATCACGACAAGATCACCGTCCTTGAACACGAGTGGGATGAAGACTAAATATGTTTTGGATTGATACAGATAAAGCACTTCCTGCAATGAACGGTCAGGTTGTGATGTTCAAGGTGAATCTGGCAGAGAAGTATATCGTAAAAGGTCATTATGACCACAACAAACAGTGCTGATACACAGAAGGTGGACAAGATATCGGTGCTGACGATGTTTATGCTTGGAAGTGCAATGAATCTGCAATTTCAAAAATCATAAATGTTTTTCTTCTAACACTGCCAATTTGAGGAAGAATGGATATGAACAGATATGAGCTTTCTGCTTATGCGATTGCAGTGTCAAACTTTTTGAAAAATAATGCTTCTGCTGGCGATGAGCGATTTCCAATTACGGTTAATGAATTGGGGCTTGCAACACAATTGGATAAGCTGGCAAAAGAACTGCGTGTTCCTGATAAAAACTAAGATTTAGGAGGGTATATGAAGTATGCAAAAGGTGAAATCCTTAGTGCATATCAGCGTTTAACGAAAAGTATCAAATATGGAGATGCATACTGGTCTGAAAAAGCAATGATAAGTGATGTTTTGGGTGATTACTTCAATCGAATCGAAAGTAAGAAGGTCGTAATCGATCCAAAGTATAAAAGCTACAGATGTCCAAAGTGCAACACAACGTTAATTGGTCAATATGATCACTACTGCGGACAATGTGGTCAGAAATTGAACTGGAGGATTTGAAATGATCAATATCAACCCGATGCTGCTGTGTGATTTCTACAAGACAACGCACAGTAAGCAGTTTCCGGCCGGCACTACCAAGCTGGTTAGTTATTTTACTCCGCGTATGAGTCGTCTGGATGGCGTGGATGAAGTCGTTGTGTTCGGTATTCAGGCATTCTGCAAGGACTATCTGGTGCAGTATTTCAACCAGTATTTCTTCTGGAAGCCAAGAGATCTGACCGTCTATAAGTATAAGCGTGTCCTAGATGCGACCATTGGTAAAGATGCTTACGATCTGAACAAGATTGCTGCTTTGCATGATCTAGGCTATCTGCCTGTTGAGATCAAGGCGTTACCAGAGGGTACTCGTTGCCCGGTCCATGTGCCGTTCCTTGAGATGAGCAATACACATCCTGATTTCGCATGGGTTCCACAGTTCCTCGAATCCTTTATGAGCTCTGAGCTGTGGCATCCGATGATCTCTGCAACGGTCGGTACTCTATATCGTGATATCGTGGACAAATATTACGATGAAACCGTCGAAGATGGAGTGCCTCATGCTCGTGCTTTGGGCGATTTCAGTTTTCGTGGTCAGGAGTGTATGCAGTCGGCGGTTAAGTCCAGCGCTGGTTGGTGTCTGAGCTTTCTGAATACGGCCACCGTTCCTGCGATTCCGTATCTGGAACAGATGTATCACTGCAATTGTAAAAAAGAACCCGTTGCGTTTGGCGCTGTCAGCACTGAGCATAGCGTGATGTGTTCTAACTTCGCTGTGGATGGCGATGAAATCACCTTCATCCGCCGGGCGTTGACCGAGCTGTATCCCAACATGAGTTTCAGCATGGTGTCTGACTCCTATGATTACTGGAATCTGGTAGATAATATTCTGCCGCAGCTCAAGGATGAGATCATGGCGCACAATGGCACACTGCTGATTCGTGGCGATTCTGGCGACCCGGTCGAAATCGTCACGCAGACTGTTTACCATCTGTGGGACATCTTCGGCGGCACAGTCAACAGCAAGGGTTATAAGGTGCTCGACCCTCATGTGAAGGCTCTGTATGGTGACTCTATCACTGTGCAGCGTTGCGAAAAGATCTATGCAGAACTCAAAGCTCACGGCTTTGCTTGTAACAATGTCAGCTTGGGCGTCGGCTCCTTCTCCATGCAGTGTATTGAGCAGAATGGTCAGCTGAAGCCGTTCACCCGTGATACGTTCGGCATGGCTGTCAAGGCAACCTACGGTGTGGTCAACGGCAAGGAGATTCAGATCTTCAAAGATCCAAAGACTGATACGGATCACTTTAAGAAGAGCCTGAAGGGAATGTGTTATGTCACTAAGGATGATTCTGGAAAGCTGATTTGCACAGATGGTTTGATGAATCACGCTGCTCATTCGGATGGGAATCTTCTGCAGACTGTATTCCGTAATGGAGCGATGGTCAAGGAATACAGTTTGAAGGAAGTCCGCGACCGACTGTGGGAAGGGAAGTTCTGATGGCTGTTGTAATTAAAGAAGGCAACGTATTTGATTCTGACGCAGACATTATCTGTCATCAGGTGAATTGTCAGGGCGTCATGGGGTCAGGCGTTGCTAAAGAAGTCCGCGAGCGATTCCCGAATGTATACGAGCAATATCACGAATTATGTGAGCTTCATAAGAACTACACTGCTGGGCTGCTTGGCACTGCTCAGATCGTCCCTGTATATGGTGGTCGCAAAGAGCTTTATATCGCCAATTGTTTTGGTCAAGATAAATACGGTTACAACGGGGCACAGTACACTTCAGTTGGCGCTCTGATGGAAGCGTTTGTCTCTGTTGCAGAACAGGCGAAACAGTTTAACTGGAAGGTCGCTATGCCGTACAAAATTGGCTGCGTTCGTGGTGGTGCTGATTGGGAGACGGTCAAGAAGATCATTGACGTTACATTTCAAGACGTCGATGTTGAATTATGGAGATTGGAGAAGAAGTAATATGCGTAAGTATGAATTTGATGCAGCAAAGACAAAGGATGAAATCGTTGAGTGGATTCGGAATTATTTCCGCAAGAATGGTCCTGACTGCAATGCTGTGATTGGTATTTCTGGTGGCAAGGACTCTAGTATCGTGGCTGCTCTGTGCTGCGAAGCCTTGGGCAATGGTCGCGTTATCGGTGTCCTGATGCCGCAGGGGGTGCAGGACGACATCGATATAGCGCGGGACCTGGTCAAGCATCTGGGCATCAAATCGTTCGAGATCAATATTGCGGAAACTGTGAATGCGTTACTGGCTAATGGACGGGCAGCTGGTTTGTGCGATTCCAAGCAGGCTCGTGTGAACCTGCCGGCTCGAATCCGTATGGCGACTCTGTTCATGGTATCTCAGAGTATGAATGGACGAGTAAGCAATAACTGCAACGCTAGTGAGTCATATATTGGCTGGGCTACGATTGGTGGAGATGCGTTTGGCCAGTTTAGCCCTCTCGGTAAGCTGACCGTCACCGAGGTAAAGGCTGTTGGTCGTGAGCTGGGTCTTCCGGAAAAGTTTATCGAGAAAGCGCCTGCCGATGGTCTAACTGGAAAGACTGACGAAGACAATTTTGGCTTCACCTATGATTTCCTCGACAAGTACATCCGTACTGGCGATTTCGGCGGTGATACTGAGACTGCAGCCAAGATTGATCGGATGCACGATGCAAATATGTTCAAGCAGCTTCCGATGCCGACATATAAGTCAAATCTTTATGAAGTTGAGTGGTAAGGAGAGATTTTCATGGAAAAGACAAAAGTCGATATCCTGATTGTTGTGGATATGCAGAACGACTTCGTAACCGGTGCTCTTGGTACACCCGAGGCTCAGGCGATTGTGCCGAAGGTCGTGGAGAAGATCAAGAACTGGAAGGGTCCGGTATTCTACACGATGGACACTCATGATGAAGATTATCTTAATACTCAGGAAGGCAAACATCTTCCTATTGTTCATTGCATTGAAGAAACAGACGGTTGGAAACTGGTAGATGAAATCGGAAATTTTGTTACGGATCACGAACAGATCTATCACAAGAAAACGTTTGGAAGCTATGAGTTGTTCATTGATGCAGCATTGAATGATAGCCAAAGAATCTATCAGACGTTGTTTCCTGGAAGTGTTGATTCCATCACTCTGGTCGGCCTCTGCACGGATATCTGTGTCATCTCTAATGCGCTTCTGCTTAAGACAGCACTACCTGAGGTTCCTATCATCGTGGATGCGAGTTGCTGCGCCGGTGTTACTCCTGAGTCTCACAAGAATGCATTGGCCGCTATGAAGATGTGTCAGATTGAGATCGTAAACGAGGAATAAAATTATGCCATATTGTGTTACGGTTGCGCTCGTTGGTCACATTTATGTCGATACGGATGATGCGGATGAGGCGGTGGAAATCGCAAATTCACATCCAGAAGATATTAAATGGTCTAAAAATTATACAGTTACGAATTGCGTGGAGTCAGATTGAAATCGTAATCGGGGGATAAAAATGCACTACGTTAATAGCGATATTATTTTGGACGCTGACGAAGCAAGACGGTTTCAGCATCTTCTAAGGCATCCAAACGTAGAGGAAGTACAAAGGAAGTTAAAGGCTTGTAACGATGCTCTTGCTGAAATGAATTATCGGGAGAACGAAGACGGGACTGCTTCTTTTGATATTGATCTTGAGGTGTAAACCATGCGCTACAGAGTAGATGTAAAAGTCGAAGGATACATTCTGGTTGAAGCAAATGATCCTTTTGAAGCTCATAAAATCGCAGACATGCATCAAGAAGATATCGTTTGGGATAACTGGATGACATATACAAGCTGTAAAAAGATTCAAGGAGCCTAATATGGAAGAGACTATTATTTTCGGTTAACATCCGGATGCCAGGTGACTGGCGGTACTGGGGCAGACATAACCGCCGCCAGAATGAGAATTGCAAGGAGGCTATCATATGATTCCAGTCATTGAAACCGACGTCAAGATTAAAATACCAGGTGGATATCTTGTATGCATTAAAACTGGAGCCGCAGACGATTACCCGGGCTTTGGTGTCTTTTATTCTAAAGATGGGAAAACGGCTAATTGGGATGACCTGATTTCAGTAACAGAATATAATTCTACGTTTAATAATATCCAAACGGTCGGTTATCGGCAGAGACAAGAAAATTATGTCGCCGCTATTCGTTTTGAAGACGGAGATATTATTGAAAATTGAGGTGTAGAATATGAAAAATCCATGCCAGTATTGCGTAGCACCAGAGCGTTACCCGGGTTGCCATGATCATTGTGAAAAGCTGAAAAGCTACCATGAGAGTGACGAATATAAAAAGCTATGTAACTACAAGGATACATATTTTAAAACTATTTCTGTAAGCTCTGTTGGAATCAATCGAAGGATGAGGTATTTAGCTAAAAAAGGATGCAGTTTACATAGATACAAGTACGCTACAAAATAAATGAGGTGTTAACATGAGCGTTATCAAAAATGGATTGTTCACCTCTGTGTGGGACGGAGGTTTCGAAATCACTACGAAATGCAAGGTGAATACGGAAACAAAAGAGATTTTCGATATCGAAGTGTCGGAATCTACCGCAGATGCCGTAAATGAACTAGACGAAGAATATGTCACGATTGACGGCGTAGATTATTCAGCTGCAAATCATGATGAGATCGATGAAGACGATAAAGAAACTTATTGGCACGAATAAGAGGTATACGGTATGAAAGAACAAAATGTGGAGAAACTCAAACTTGAAACGCTTCAAATGATTGATAAATATTTCATGCCAACCAAAGCGATTATCGTAAAAGATTTTCTTAATACATACGGATTCTGGGACGCCCCGGCTTCTACCAAATATCATGGAAACTATCCGGGTGGTCTGGCAGAGCACAGCCTGACGGTAGCAAAAAATCTACTGATGTTGACGGAGAAATTGGATCTGAAATGGGACAATCCAGGGTCTCCGTTTGTTGTCGGTTTACTACATGATGTCTGCAAGATGGATCAGTACAAGCTGATTAGCACTGAAAATGGGTATCAGTATACTTATGCGAATGATTCAATCTACAGTCACCATGGAGAAAAGTCCATTTGTATGTTGGCGAGTTGTGTTACCTTGACCCAAGAGGAGATCGCTTGTATCCGGTGGCACATGGGAGCGTATGAGACGGACACGAACGAGTGGAAGTATTATGGCAACGCTATCCAAAAGTATCCTAACGTGCTCTGGACTCATACTGCTGACATGATGGCCAGCCACATTGATGGGGTGTAAATATGAAAGTTACAGCTTATGTGTCTGCCATCAGATATTACGAAGCAACCTTTGACGTCGATTCGAAGGAAGAGGCAGAGAAAATAGCTAAAGAGATGTACAACAATGGGGACATGAATGACTACGAAGATGAACTAATGTCGATTGAGATAGTAGAGGAATAATTATGGATAATAATATTTTAGTGGTAAGTGCAGCTACTGGAGCTTCTTATGTAATGAACAAAGACCAAATCGAAGCAGCCTATCGGTATCAGGAACATCAGTACCTCATTGAAGACGCGAAAAATCAACTCGAACTCAATACTGATTGGATTGAAGACAGGTATGGATATTCTTATGACGAAATTATCGGAGTTGCCGAAGAACTGGGCAAACGATTTGAAGAGAGTTGCGATTGCAGTATTCCAGAGAATGAAACTTGGAATGCTGTAATAGAGGAATATTTTGAATTGGTGAATAAACAAGATGGCGAGTAAGTGGCAAAATATCCGTTTGTCTGAGCAGCAAGATCGTCGCATAAAATTGACTTCAGAGAAGAAATCAGAAATACTTCGCAAATATCAAACTGGAGGATATTCTCTTCGTGGCCTGGCAAAAGAATACAATGTGACCCATAAAACGATTTCGCTGATCGTTGATGTTAAAGCTAAGGCGAAAAGTGATGAGTATATACGGACTCACTGGATGAATTATAGAAAGACAACCAAAGACCAAAGAGAAGCACATCGAAAAACGATTGAGTACAAAAAGAGATTGTATGAGAAAGGGGAGTTAAAATAATGGGACAGCGACTGGTTATTACGATTCATGCTTTTAATGAAGATATTGCTAAGATCTCTTATCATTGGTCTGCATATACCACGAGTGCTCTTGAGGAAGCAAAAGACCTTATAGACAATGTTAATTGGTTCAATATCACTAGCAAGGACGAACTTATTCTTTGCATTATAAGACAGCTTGAGAAATGCGGTGGTGGAGTGAGTATTCGCGACCGAGAAGCGTTCAAGAAAAAATATCCGAACGAGACATTTGAGGATGATGTCAACAGAAATTGTGGCTTGATTGCAATCACGGAAAATGGTATGGAAGAGCTGGAACAGTGGTCAGAAGGAGATTTAACGATCGATTTTGACGAGGAAAAAATATATAACGAAGTGATGTTTACATATGAATCTGACGAGGAATTTAAACAGGACATGGCGGACGCTGGGCTTGGAGATGACGATGTTGACGTAAAGAATATTCAGAAGATTTTATTTGATCCAACTGAAGTACACTTCTTTGCGCTTGACTCCGCAATTAAGATTCTTATGGATCTGCAATTTTGTCGTTATTTTAATCGGATTTATGAGCTTATTATTTGAGGTGTGTTATGACTCGTGATCTAGTGGAACAGCGTAAACAGGAATTGGCTGAACAGTTTAAGAATTATCCAGAGGCTTTACTTGATGAATGGTATTCTATTCCAGCAAAGTATCGTGATATTCGTATGAAGAAGTATAATATTTTACCAGAAATCGCCAGCATTGGAGAGTCCATTAAGAATAGGACACCTGTAAGTGTGGGTACTGTGCATATGCTTTTTTTATATACGGATGAAGAGTTTTTGGATTTTTATTTCAAAGACCATGAGGACTTGATTCCTGTTGCAGCAAAGTATTATGCGTCGTTTCATAAGAATACTGGTCAATATTGTGAATATCTGGAATACGGCACTAGCTTAATTGAAGAAGCAGAAGACAAGGTTATGGAATTTGATGGAGATATCATCATCACCGATCCGTGTTATCTGTCTCATAATATGTCAAATGACGAGCGGAGAAAATTTGAATGTTGCGATATCAGCAGTTATGGCATCATTGGAATAGAGTCCGATACTTACTACGGTGATTGGAGCTGTACTACATTTGTGCCCGAAACGAAGGTTAAACTGGGCGAATTCTGCGCAGATGCCGGTATGGTATGTGTGGCTGATTTGGCCTCCGTCTTAAAGTTTAATCCAAAATACAATGATCATCTTGAAAAGCCTTGGTGCGCAACTTGGATCAAAAATTTTAAAGGTACTGTTCGTATCGCCATTGATGAAAACAAAGAGCGCTGGCCGGCTTATATCGTTCATGTGGTAGGGTATGGTGTTAATAAAGGAACAGGAGAGCCGATCGAATTTGATACGGTGCAAACAGGACTATGATGAGCTTTATTTTGAGATTATTATCTCGATTTATTGATTTTTGCATTAAATGGGCGTGGCTTATTATTCCATTATGGGCGTTTTGTTTTATTGCAGTGATGTTGATGATTTCTAGTGTAAAGAGGTGGTAAAAATGACACGAGAAGAATTACAGCGTATCATTGCGGGTGAACCGTATGATTTTCTGCGCACCAATCCACACCTAGGCAAGCATTTGATGTTTCTGACTATTGGCGGCAGTCACGCCTATGAAACGAATGTGAAAGGGTCCAATATTGATATCCGTGGTGTCTCGCTTAACACAGAACATGAGCTGCTTGGCATGGACACATTCGATAGAAACCGTGTCAACGAGTTAGTTGTGGCTATCAATCGAACGGCGCTAGAAGTGATTTGATGTTCGATTTATATGGCTGGTCTTGTGATATTATAATAAGGAAGGAGAGCGCTCTCCTAAAGTGAGGGTGTGAAAATTGAATATGTTAAAGCTGTCAGTGTCGGACGCAAACAGCAAGATGGGGAGTATTAGGTCTATCTCGATGCCTCGTATTAAAACCTGTGCCTTGGGCGTTCCGTGTGCGAAGATGTGCTATGTCGGTCACTTTGATTGGCGAACGTCGGTACGAAATGCATACGACAACAATCTGAAACTGTGGTTGACAGACCCTGACGGCTTTGAAATGCAGGCTACTGCGGCCGCCTATGGGTCTTTTTATTTTAGGTGGCATGTCAGTGGTGACATTGTGGATATGCAGTATCTTGAAATGATGTGCCGTATCGCAGTCAGGTTGCCGCGCACCCAATTTCTGGCATTCACTAAGAAATATGATTTGGTCAATGCTTTTATGGAAGCGGGTGGTACGATTCCAAGCAATTTACATATTCTCTTTTCATCTTGGCCTGGCTATAATATGAGCAATCCCTATAATCTGCCAGTTGCTTATGTAGCATTTAAAGATGGATGTTGTGAAGCGCCGGCCGATGCACATGAGTGTTCTGGGCGTTGCGAGGTTTGTGCTTACGCTGGTAAAAACTGCTGGGTTCTGGGCTCAGGACAGGCGATCGTTTTGAAAGAACATTAAGGGGATTTCCCAGGCCCCTATTATAATAAGGTGGGAAAGTGATAGATTTTGGAGAGTTCTGAGTACGAGAAGGCTGTGAGTTGGCATGAAGAATTCATTGGATGGGCGAAAGATAACAATGCGACTGGCTCTGATGAATACAAGATAACTCGCTATGCTTTAGAATGCATTCGATTTAGAAACAAGTTTGAGAATTTTGTTCGACAGAACTATAAGGAGGGGCAAGTGTGAGCTATGTTCTTACCAATGGGCACACATATATCACAAAAAAACCTAACAACAAATTCACAGTGACATACGACCCAGGTCTGGCGGTTCAGTTTGATTCCGAGAATAAAGCTTGGAATGTTCTCAAAAGTCTGCCGAATGCATACAGGGGACAAGGGTATCTGCCGAAGGGTGCTGAAGTTAAAGAAACGCAGGCATCATTAAAAGATCCGGGTATCTCAAAGGTAGAGTCGCCGCAACAGAAATTGGCACCGGTGTCGTATCCTGTCGAAGACTCTGTGTGGATGGCCGAGTTCAAGAGTCGGCTGAAAATTGTAGATGAGACACTTGGAACGCTGAAGACAATGTATGCAGGGCTCTATAGTGATCTGAATAAGGCCACTGATGAGATCGATGATCTTGAACACGCAATCGAATTTACCCGAGCAAACGCTGTGAAGCGATGTTATTTAGAGAATGAGTTGAAAAAGGTTCGCAAAATTCGTCGTGAGTGTAAGGATGCGATGGGACTGATCGAGATGATTCTGAAGTTCAATCTGGATGACTGGGGAACAGGAAAGATAACGTCTGCGATTGTACATCTGGAGAATCGGTGCTATGTGCCGAAGGTCAGAGAAGATATTTTTACATAAGGAGTGAAAAATTATGAGTGGAGCTGTATCGTTTGTTTTAGGGTTGCTAGGTCTGGGGGCTGCTGGTGGTATTAACCTTGGGCAGAGTGTGAGTCAGAAGAAAAAAGAAGCCGAATACAGAGCTGCGTATGGGCTTGATGCAGACGCCGAAACTCAAAAGATGCGTAAACGTGTTAATGAGGAATGGTGGCAGATTTGTAGTTGGAGCCATAATTGTCTTGGAGAATGTTGGTATAAACCTGACAGTCATGCAAGTACGGCAATGATGAGGAAGAGATGGTTCCGTCGGCATCTAGAAGCAAAGGGGATTCCTTATGATGAGGTGGTTTTGGACGATTGTTGTGGTGTGACGGCTGAAAAAAGACAGATTGAGATGCTCAAAAACGCTGGTAAAAAGCGTCACGGCTGGTTTTAAACACCTAAAAAAATTGCTTGCCGGGTTGATTTCTTAAGCATCTTGTGATAAAATAACAACCGAAAATAAAACTTATGATAGTAAAATCATATGGAGAGCATAATGTGGGTTACATATACAGCCCAGGAACTGTACGAGCATATCCGGTCGTTTGACATCATCGAGTTCTGGGGTAATCAAAATAAGCACAACGTCAGCATGATAGCGGCCAAGACATCTTGCGTTACCTATTATAAAGGGGAGACCATCGGTCATATAAGACTCGAACAGCAGTATGGGCGTGATTCGGATATTTTAACGTGCTGCTGGGGGATTAGTGGGAGCTCCTTTACCTGCGAAGGCATCAAGACGAGTGGAGGCGAGAAGTTTACGCTCACGTCAGACCTCGGAGACAAGCTTGTCACAATTTTACTAAGAAATTTTACGATGCATCATGGTGCAAGTATTGAAAAGTGACTTTGTGGATAGTATAATAGGGATACAAAATAAATCAAGTGGTCAGCAAGGAGGTCATAATTATGTTTAAGGCTGGCTCAAGTATCCCTAAAATCGGTGAGATCCGGCTTGGCTACGTTGCCAATACTAATCAGGACGAAAAGGCCGTCCACAAATACTGTGGGGTTCACCCGTATCTGGTCGTAAGCAACAACATCTATAACAAAAGCTCTGGCCAGTGTGAAGTGATTCCATTCACCACAAAGCGCTGGAACAGTCACAACCCGGTCCATGTTAAGTACAGCATGGGTGAGGTTGAAGGGTTGGCTCAGGAGTCCACTCTTGTCATAGAAGGTCGAGACACCCTGTTGAATTCTCAGCTGAGCGATCCGATTGGAGTCTTCTCTGATAAAAATTGGAAGCGAGCAGCAAACGCGATGATCATTCAGTGTCCAATGTTATCGGCTGCATTTGCGGTTGAGCCTGGAGTTTCTGCTTAAGAATCGATTGGTTTTGTTTGCAAAATCTCCTTACATAGTGTAAAATTAGTCTATAGACATATATTCCCAACGGGATTTAGACATGCTGTGTAAGGAGAAGCCTCAATCATGAAAAGGAACAAAGACTATTACGATGAGGAACGCAAAGAAAAATTTCTTATTGATACTTTAGTGGAAAAGGATGAAAACGGAAACCCGCGGATGAATTCCGCAGGTGAATACATCCCTTTATATAAAAGAAAATATGGCATAGCCCGTAATACTTTCAGCCGGTTGGCGGATTTCGAAAGAGAATTCGGTAAGGATTTTTGTGAGCTTAACAGAATAGAAGACGATGATTTCGTTTCAGACATCTATAATAGATGGCTTTCAAATATTTCAGACAACTATTCAATATCCATCCATAATGTATTGCGGGATTATATTTTATGGTGCTGTAACAATAATATAATCAATCATAATAAGTATTTCATGCATCCGTTTTACGAAAAAACTACTACTCCATGGAGTTACGAAGGTGGGCAAAGGGAATCTCGTTCGACCCGAGTAAAAAATCAGCTTGATTATATCTCAAATGGTAAAATCGACAAAAGTAACTATATTTTTCCGTCAGAAAATGACTTGTTTGATTATATTAAGACCATATTTTCAGATTCGAAAAATACTATGTATGCAGCAGTCCTTTGTTTACTTTACTATGGATTCTCAAGCGAAGAAATTCCGTATATAAGAAGAGATGATGTTGATGAAAAGAACACCCGGGTTCGAAATACAATCATCGCCAATAACATTGCATGGAAACTAATCTGCAAGGCAAAATATGCTGTTGACTATATTTCGGGAATTGGTAATCATCTGTTTTATGCAGAAACGCCATACCTTATTCGCACCTTTCAAAACACAGAAGTTGGCGCGGTGTCAATCAATTTCGTCAAGAGAATTTATCTAAAAGAAAAAGAAGCAGTTGACGAACTTCCTGCGGGATCAAAATATAAAGGCATCTTAGTTAAAGCACCGTTGCTGAAGACCCTGAGAATTTTTTATCAGATAGTTCAGGAAGAGCAAACATACGATACGCACTATGTAGCAGAAAAGTTTCGTAATGGCGAATATGACACAACCATGCAATACCGCCAATATAAAACTATGTGCGCAAAAATCAAGAAATAAAGAGCGGGGCTATATGCCCCGTATCTTATCAAACAACAATGTCACTTTTCAATAGTTAGGCCAAATAATGGAAGGAGATGATGTAACAGTGAGACGGTTGCTGACGGCAATTATTGCTACAGGATGTTGCCTGTTGACGAATGTACCAACAGGAGTCGCAACTGGTCCAATTGAGACCTATCAAAACTGGGGCGATGATTTGAAATCGTATACGCAAACTGTGTGTGATGAATATGACGTTGATTATTCGCTCGCTCTTGGTGTGATTTATAACGAAAGTCGCTTTCAGAGTGGTCTGACTCATCTAAATTCAAATGGGACCACGGATTACGGCTTGATGCAGGTCAATGAAGTTAATCTTGAGTATCTGCATAAAACGATTGGAATCAATTCGATGCACGAGTTGCTTGATGATCGTACTGGTATCCGATGTGGAGTTCAGTTACTGGCATATCATAAACAGTATACTAAAAATGATCCGACCGCACTTCTTCGATATCAGATCGGGGCAGGGAAGTACAAGCAGTATCTGAAGGCGGGTCGATATACAAATCAAACGCACCAACAGGTGCTTACATATCAAAGCGAATTTAAGAGTTATCTCGATTCATTGGAACCACAGAAAAATATTTTGATCGAGCAGCGAATTCAAAAACTAATCAATCGGTGGAGCGTTCCACCGCTTATATGCTGGTGTAGCTCAGAGGCAGAGCACGGCACTTGTAATGCCGGGGTCGAGATTCCGAAATTCTCCACCAGCTCCATTAACAGCGGGCGACCGCATCAAAGATTATGTATTACAAAGGAGACTAATTATGACGACTGAAACTATGACAATTCATCGCGGTCTGGCGGAGATCAAGGTTCTGGAGAATCGAATCCTCAAGGCGATTTCTGAGGCTAAGTTCTGTGCAGCTGCTAAGCAGAGCATGAAGAAACTGAATGGTGTGCCTATCGAGGATTACAAGAAGGATGCACAGAGTTCTCTGGATTCCATCAAGGACCTGATTGCTCGTCACGATGCGATCAAGCGTGCGATCTCCAAGTCCAATGCAGAGACCCATGTGACCATTGATGGTGTTGTCTATACTGTTGCGGAAGCCATCTATATGAATCAGCATGGTATCGAGTTCAAGCGTGAGCTGCTCGCCATGATGGAGCGTCAGTATTCCAGCGCCATTGCTACGATCGAAACGACCAATGCCCGTCTGAGCGATCGCGCGGATGATTATACTAAGGGCCTTGCATCTGCTTCTGAAAAGAGCAACATGGACCCTGAGGCTATTCGAGACGCACGTGACAGTTATATTGAGCGCGAAACCATGGTTCTGATCGATGGTATTGACATCAAGAAGGCCAAGGATGAACTCGCCGCCAAGATTGATAAGTTCAAGGCCGAGGTCGATGCGGTTCTGTCTGCTTCCAATGCAATCACAGAGATCACCATCGAATACTAATCTCTCAGAAAGCACACTGTATTCACTGTCTATCGAAAACAACAAACTGTGATCGTTCGCTTTTTGCTGGTGACAGCACTGTTTTTGGCGAAATCAAAATAATAAAAAGCAAGTCGTCACTTATAAAAGGTGGCCTGATACGCCGTCATAATGCAAGTATTCTAATATTTTTGGAGAAAAATACTTGGTTTTAGGATTAGTCAAGAGGTTAAGACGCAACCCCATAAAGGTTGTTACATCGGTTCGAATCCGATATCCAAAAACATCGAGCGTTATATCGTTCAATTATAGATGATGTACGGAAAGCTTAAAGTTTACGATTAAAGGTTAAAGGTTGAAAGTTCAAAGCTTAAACTTCTAGCTAAAGGTCAAAGAACAAAGCATACAGGTCAAAGA
>ERZ1031885.157-NODE-157-length-31082-cov-7.551358_pt1 | contig 31082 bp, 23 predicted proteins | sample MGYA00518168_ERZ1031885 | MGnify/ENA primary metagenome ERZ1031885 (study PRJEB33719, sample SAMN04261269) | wastewater metagenome | biome: rural village; feature: human; material: feces | host: Homo sapiens | place: El Salvador | collected 2014-01-14 ...
CAATGGTTGACATTGATTGGCTCAAGGACCATGTCGAGGTTCCGGAAGGCCTTACGTATGAACAGCTTGCCAAGGATCTGGTGAAGGTCGGCCTCGAAGAGGAAGAGATCCACACCTCCCAGGTCACCGGCCCGATTGTCGTCGGCTATGTGGTCGACGCCACTCCGGAACCGCAGAAGAACGGCAAGATCATCAACTGGTGTCATGTGGACGTCGGCGACGAATACAACGAGACCGATGAAAACGGCAACAAGGTGCCATGCGGCATCATCTGCGGAGCTCCGAACATGGCAGCCGGCGAGAAGGTTGTCGTGACCCTGCCGGGCGCCGTGCTGCCAGGCGATTTCAAGATCGAACCGCGCAAGACCTACGGCCACATCTCCAACGGCATGTGCGCCTCCGAGCGCGAGCTTGGTCTGGGTGATAACCACGACGGCATCATCCTGCTACGCAAGTACGGCTTCACCCCGGAGGAATACGAAAAGCTCCAGCCGGGCGATGACGCCATGCATCTGCTGCACCTGGACCAGCCGCTGCTGGAAATCAACATCACCCCGGATCGCGGCTACGCGTTCTCCTACCGTGGCGTGGCCCGCGAATACCACCATTCCACTGGCGCCGTCTACACTGATCCGGCAACCGCCCTCGGCAAGAAGGCGCCCGTCACTCAGGGTCTGCCGGAAGGTGTCAAGAGCGACATCGAAGTGATCGTCGACGACAAGGATCCGATTCACGGTGTGGTCGGCTGCGATCGCTACTACGCGCGCGCCGTGCGTGGTTTCGATCCGGCAAGCCACACGCCGAACTGGATGCGCCGCCGCCTAATCCGCGCGGGCATGCGCTCCATCTCTTTGGCGGTGGACGTCACCAATTACGTGATGCTTGATCTTGGCCAGCCGATGCATGCCTACGATCTGGACAAGATTGAAGGACCGATTGTCGTGCGCCGCGCCAACGAAGGTGAGAAGCTCACCACATTGGACGGCAAGGATCATGACCTGAGCGTCGAAGACCTGCTGATCACCGACTCGCCGAACGGCGAGCGTGGCTCTCGTGTGCTTGGCATCGCCGGCGTGATGGGCGGCCTGTATGGCGAGGTCACTGCTGAAACTAAGAACATCCTGCTGGAATCCGCTCATTTCGACCAAGTATCGATTGCGCGTTCCGCACGTCGTCACAAGATTCCGTCCGAAGCGTCCCGTCGTTTCGAGCGTGGCGTGGATGATCAGCTGCAGCCGGCTGCCGCCCAGATGGCCGCCGAGCTTCTGGTCAAGTACGGCAACGGCGAGCCGAGCGAGCACCCGACTGATTACAACACCGTCTGCAATCGTCGTCCGATTCTGTTCAAGGCGTCCGAAGTGGCCCGCGTGGCGGGACTGGACACTGACGTGAACACCATCAGCGACATTCTCACCGATATCGGCTGCACTGTGGCCGGCGGTGGCAACGGTGAGTTCTCCGTGACTCCGCCGAGCTGGCGTCCGGACCTCAACGAACCGTGCGATCTGGTGGAGGAAGTGGCCCGTCTGGTCGGCTACGATGAGATTCCGGTCACCGTGCCGCCGGCACCGGTCGAAGGCAAGGTCGGACTGACCGCCGAACAGCTGCGCAAGCGCCAGGTGGCCGACGAACTCGCCGAATACGGCATGGTGGAGACCCTGAGCTATCCGTTCGTGGGCGACGAAGACTACAAGAACTTCGCACTTGACGCCGACGCCACCAAGAAGGTCAGCGTCGAAATTGCCAACCCACTGGCCGGCGATCGCCCGTTCCTGCGTCGCGACATCATCCCGACCCTCGCGCAGACCGTGCAGCGTAACCTGCGCCGTGGCGTGGAAAACGTGTCGCTGTACGAAATCGGACACGTCTACCTGTGGGATCCGAACGCTCCGGCCATTCCGGCATTGCCGGGTGCCGTCAAGCCGACCGACGAGCAGTTGGCCGCGCTTGACGCAGGCCTGCCGGACCAGCCGATGCACGTCGCCGGCATTCTGACCGGCAACGCCGTCGACTCCGGCTGGATGGGCGATCGCCGTGCCGTGGACTGGTCCGACGCAGTTGAAGCCGTGCAGCGTATTTCCGACCGCATCGGCGCAAAGCTCACGTTGGACCAGCCGAAGGCTGAGGACGTACCCGCGCAGTGGCATCCGGGCCGTGCGGCACGTGTGATGGCAGGTGACACGTTCGTCGGCATGGTCGGCGAGCTTCACCCGCATGTCAACGAGGCGTTGGGCTTCCCGGCCCATTCTGCCGCGTTCGAACTGAACCTGACCGCGCTGTTTGCCACCTTGAGCGGCAAGCCGGTGCAGGCCAAGCCGATTTCCACCTTCCCGCCGGTCAAGCAGGATCTGGCCTTCACCGTGTCGACGGACGTCACCGCCGCCGAACTCGAGAAGACCATCGTCGAAGCCGCCGGCAACAGCTTGGAGAGCATCGACCTGTTCGACGTGTACACCGGTGATCAGCTGGGTGAGGGATTGAAGTCCCTTGCATACGCCGTCACGTTCCGCGCTGAGGACAAGACGCTGACCTCCGAGGACAGCGAAGCCATTCGCAAGCGCATCGTGGATGCGGCCGCGAAGCTGGGCGCGCAACTGCGTGCCTGACACGTCAAGTCCATCGAAGTAACCAAAAAGATAAAGAGGACGACATGAACGAACCGGAGCAGAACCAGCCGATCAACCCCGACGAAGGGCAGGAGGCGGCCGGGGCTGCTCCGGTTTCGTCGTCTTCGTCGTCTTCGTCGTCGGACCAGTCGGCACAGCCGGAATTCGGACAGTACAACCAGCCTGAATATGGCGCGATGTCCAACCAGTATCCGGCGAACTACAATCCATACATGTATGGGGCTCCCGAACAGCCCAAGCCGGCGGACGATGCACAACAAACGGCGCAGCGGCCGCAGACGAATCCGTATATGCAGAACGGGTATCCGGCGAATCCATATGATGCATCGGGACGGCAGCAATCAGGCCAGCCCAATGGCTATCAGTATGGACCAAATCAATACGGGCCAAACCAGTATGGGCCGAATCCATACCAACAGCCCGGCATATATCCCATCAACCCGAATGATCCCAGCCAGAACCCCCTGTACGGCCATTGGGATAGCTATGCGATCATCTCGTTCGTGTTCGCACTATTCCTGCCGGTACCGGTCATCCCTGCGGTGATGGGCGCCATCGCCATGTGGCGTACCAAAAAACTGCATATGAAAGGCTACGCGCTTGGCGTGGCAGCGCTGATTATCAACGTGCTGTACACCATTGCGGTGATTTGGATGACGGTTCACGGCATTTCCACAGCCGATTTGTATAACCAGATGATGCAGTACATGTTCGGTGGCAGTGGACAAAGTGGTGATTCCAGCTCGATTTCCGCCTGAAACCAATCTTTTTATGTTCGTCTGAACGGTCCCGTTATGGGCGGTGACCACTATCCGACACGATTGAACTGCATAATTATGCAATGTAGTGCATAAAGTGTATGCTGAATGTGTTTCAACGAGTCAAGGAAAAGAGACGTGACATGGCCAAATACACGGTAGCCGTGGCTGGCGCGACTGGATACGCGGGTGGTGAGGCGTTGCGCATACTCGCGGCACACCCGAATTTCGAAGTGACCTGCGTCGCCGGACATTCTTCGGTGGGGGACAAGCTTGGCAAGCATATGCCGCACATTCCGCAGTTGGCGGACCTCGTGGTCGAGGACACCACGCCGGAAGTGCTCAACGGCCATGACGTGATCATCCTGGCATTGCCGCACGGCGCTTCTGGAGCGCTGGCTTCCCAGCTTGATCCGAACGCAGTGGTGGTGGATCTGGGTGCCGATCACCGCCTTGAGGAGAAGAGCGCGTGGGACGCGTTCTACGGCGGTGACTTCTACCAGCATTGGACCTACGGCATGCCGGAACTCATCACCGGCGTCGCGGCTGACGGCTCCTACAGTCGTCAGCGTGAAGCGCTTCCCGGCGCCAAGCGCATTGCGGGACCGGGCTGCAACGTCACTGCGACCACGCTGGCTTTGCAACCGGGCATTGCGCAGGGTCTTGTCGAGCCGAAAGACATCGTGGCTGATTTGGTGGTCGGTTATTCCGGCGCCGGCAAGAACCTCAAGCGCACCAATCTGCTTGCGGCTGAGGCGTTCGGCTCCGCACTGCCGTATTCGGTAGGCGGTACGCACCGCCACATTCCGGAGATCCTGCAGAACTTCGCGCACGCGGCCGGCAAGAGTGCTGCGGAGGCGGACGATTACACCCTCGCCTTCACGCCGATTCTCGCGCCGATGGCGCGTGGCATTCTCGCCACCGTTTCCGCCAAACTCACCGACAAAGCGCTTGGCATGACGGATGCCGAGATCCGCCAGGTCTGGCTGGACGCATACGAAGGCCAGGATTTCATGGTGGTGCTGCCTGAAGGCGTAATGCCGGCCACCGCCAACATCATCGGTTCTAACGCGGCCCACATTCAAGTGGTCGTCGACCATCATGCCGGCCGCCTGCTGGCATTCGCGGCCATCGACAACCTCAACCGAGGAACCGCCGGACAGGCCGTGCAGTCGCTGAATGTGGCATTGGGACTTCCTGAGGATGCAGGATTGACGAAGATTGGAGTGGCACCGTGAGCGTAACGTTCGCACAAGGTTTTTCCGCAGCTGGCGTGGCAGCTGGCATTTCCGCGGTCGAAGGCAAGAAGGATCTGGCTCTCGTGGTCAACAATGGACCGCTTGACGCCGCTGCCGGCGTGTTCACCTCGAACCGTTTCTGCGCGGCTCCTGTGCAGTGGTCGAGGAACATCGTATCCGACGGCCATGTGAAGGCCGTGATTCTGAACTCCGGCGGCGCCAACGCATGCACCGGCAAGCCAGGATACGAGCAGTCCAAGGCCACCGCTGAAAAGGTCGCCAGCCTCATCGGCGCCAAAGCCGAAGACGTGGCCGTATGTTCCACTGGTCTCATCGGCGAATTGCTGCCGCTCGACAACGTGCTGTCCGGCGCGGACAAGGCATTTGAAACCCTTGCCGATACCGCCGAAGCCGGAGCCGATGCGTCGCACGCCATCATGACCACCGACACCAAGCCGAAAACCGTCGAGCTGGAAGGTTCCAACGGCTTCCGTATCGGTGGCATGGTCAAGGGTTCCGGCATGATCGCCCCGCAGCTGGCCACCATGCTGTGCGTCATCACCACCGATGCCGTCGTGACCGCCGGACAGCTTCAAGCCGCCTTGAACGTCGGAGTCGAAATGTCGTTCAACCGCATCGACGTGGACGGCTGCATGTCCACCAACGACACCGTGCTGCTGCTGGCTTCCGGCGCGTCCGGCATCGAACCGGAACCGGACGAGTTCAACGAGCTCGTGGCCAAGGCCACCGCCTCGCTCGCTCGCCAGATCATCGGCGACGGCGAAGGCGCAAGCCATGACATCCGTGTCAAAGTTACCGGCGCGACCACCGAAGAAGCCGCTCTGGCATGCGGCCGCGCGGTCGCAGCGTCCAATCTGCTCAAATGCGCCATCTCCGGCAACGATCCGAACTGGGGCCGTATCGTCAGCTCCCTTGGCACCGTGCCGTCCGACGTCGCACCATACGATTCCGAAAAGGTCACGGTGGACGTCAACGGCGTACGCATCTGCGAAAACGGCGGAGCCGGACGCGACCGCTCCGAAGTGGACATGACCCCACGCGAGGTGCACATCGACATCGACCTGAACGCCGGAGAAGCGGAAGCGACCGTCTGGACCGACGATCTGACCCACGAATACGTACACATCAACGCTGACTACGAAAGCTGATCGAACAGGAATGGCCAAAGAACTCAAAGGACCTGGATTCCACTTCGACGTGCACACCGACCTGCGCGCCGACCAGAAGGCGGAAGTGCTTATCGAAGCGCTGCCGTGGTTGGAGGAATTCGCCGGACAACGCATCGTCATCAAATATGGCGGCAACGCGATGATCGACGATCATCTGAAAGCCTGCTTCGCCGAAGACATGGTGTTCCTGCGCCAGGTGGGACTGCACCCGGTCGTGGTGCACGGTGGCGGTCCGCAGATATCCCAAATGCTTAAGGCCCTGGGTATCAAGTCCGAATTCAAGGGCGGATTGCGTGTCACCACTCCGGAAGCCATGGATGTGGTCCGCATGGTGCTGACCGGCAAGGTGTCCCGTGAACTCGTTGGCCTGATCAACGCGCACGGTCCATTCGCGGTCGGCCTGTCCGGCGAGGACGGCGCCCTGTTCTCGGCCATGCAGCGCAAACCGGTCATTGACGGCAAGCCCACCGATATCGGCTTGGTCGGCGACGTGGTGAGCGTCGACGCGTCCGCCGTGGAGGATCTAATCAACGCCGGACGTATTCCGGTGGTTTCCTCCGTGGCTCCGAATGAAGACGATGCCACCGAAGTGCTCAACGTGAACGCCGACTCCGCCGCGGCCGCCCTTGCCGCGGCCCTTGGAGCCAGCAAGCTGGTCGTGTTGACCGACGTCGACGGTCTGTATGCCGATTGGCCGGACCGTGACTCCCTGATTGGCCGCATCGGCGTGGAGAATCTGCGCGATATGCTCCCCGACCTGGAAAGCGGCATGCGTCCGAAGATGGAAGCCTGCGTGCGCGCCATCGACGGAGGCGTTCCGCGGGCCCATATCATCGACGGTCGCAAACCGCATTCCATCCTGAACGAGATCTTCACCACCGACGGCATCGGCACCATGGTCGTGCCCGAGGACGGTATTGAAATGAGGAGTTCCTATGGCAACTGAACAACTGGAAACACTCGGCACTGAAGATGCCAAGTGGCTGGGAGAGTACTCCCAGGTGCATATGAACGTGTTTGGCACGCCCCTGCGCGTGATGGACCACGGTGAGGGCGCCCACATCTGGGATGTCGACGGCAATGAATATCTCGATTTCCTTGCAGGCATCGCCGTCAACGCACTCGGATACGCCCATCCGAAGTGGGTGAAGGCCGTCAGCGAACAGGCCGCCAAGGCCGCGCATGTGAGCAACTACTTCGCCACCGAACCGCAGATCAAGCTCGCCGCCAAACTCGTCAAGCTCGCGGGCGCTCCGGAAGGTTCCCGCGTCTACTTCGGCAATTCCGGCGCGGAAGGTAACGAGGCGGCGCTGAAGCTCGCCAAGCTCTACGGGCGCACCCTGCCGGGCGCGTTGCCTGAGATCGGCGGCAAACCGGCACGCATCATCTCCATGACCCACGGCTTCCACGGCCGCACCATGGGCGCGCTGTCCGCAACGTGGAAGCCCGCCATCCGTGAGAAATTTGAGCCGCTGGTACCGAACATCGAATTCGTCGAAGCCGGCAACGTCGAAGCCTTGCACGACGCTTTCGCCGAAACCGGCCAAGGCAAGTACGGCAAAGGGCCGGTCGCGGCCGTCATCATGGAGCTTATCCAGGGCGAGGCCGGTGTGATGCCGCTCGGAGCGGACTATGTGAAGGCCGCCCGCAAACTATGCGACGAACATAAGGCGCTCCTCATCATCGACGAAGTGCAGACCGGCATCGGACGCACCGGAGCATGGTTCGCCTTCCAGCGTGAGGATCTTTCCGGCGGTGTGACCCCGGACATCGTCACTTTCGCCAAGGGCGTTGGCGGTGGTTTCCCGATGGGCGGCATGATTTCCTTCGGCGCCGAACTGTCCGCGCTGTTCACCCCGGGTTCCCACGGCTCCACTTTCGCAGGCAATCCATTGGGCGCTTCGGCGGCATTGGCAACGCTGGGAGTCATCGAAGAGGACAACCTCGTGGACAACGCCGAAGAACGCGGCAAGCAGCTGCGCGACGGTATCGCCTCCTGCGGCAATCCGCTATTCGTCTCCGTGCGTGGCCGTGGCCTGCTCGACGCCATCGAACTTGCCCACCCCTGCTCGCATGCGGCCATGAACTGGGCTTTGGAACACGGTCTCATCGTCAATGCGGTGGCTCCGAATGCGTTGCGTCTCGCCCCGCCGCTGGTCATCACTGCTCAGGACGTCGATCAAGCGGTGTCCATCCTCGCCAAGATTCCGTCCGACCTGCCTAACGACTGATCTCGGACGAACCCGAAGAATTTGAAAGGAGCCTCTATACCAATGGCAACCCCTGAACTGCGCCATATGCTGCGCGATGACGATCTGAACCACGAAGAACAGAAGCAGGTGCTGGAACTGGCCATCAAGTTCCACAAGAACCGTTTCTATCACCAGCCGTTCGCTGGCCCGCAGGGCATCGCCGTGATTTTCGACAAGCCCAGTACCCGTACCCGCTCCAGCTTCTCCATTGGCGTGGCCGAACTCGGTGGCTATCCGCTGGTCATTGACAAGTCCGGCTCCCAGCTGGGCCGTGGCGAACCGGTGGCCGACACGGCTCGCGTGCTTGACCGTATGGCCTACGGCGTGGTGTGGCGCACCTTTGGTCAGGACCGTGTTGCGGAAATGGCCAAGTACTCCACCCATCCGGTGGTGAACGCACTGACCGACGAATTCCATCCGTGCCAGATTCTTGCTGACTTCCAGACCATCGCGGAACATCGCGGCGGTGTAGACAACCTCAAGAACCAGACCATCGCCTATCTCGGCGACGCGGCCAACAACATGTCCAACTCCTACCTGCTCGGCGGCGCTGTGGCGGGCATGAACGTGCGTGTGGCAGGACCGTACGGATACCTGCCGGATCCGCAGATCGTTGCCGATGCCGAAGCGATTGCCTCTGAGACCGGCGGCTCCATCCTCGTCACTACTGATCCGAATGAGGCTGTTGCCGGAGCCGATTGCGTCTTCACCGACACGTGGGTCTCCATGGGCGAGGAAGCGGAATACGCTGTCCGTTCCAAGCCGTTCTGGGATTACCAGGTGAACGCCGAACTCATGGCCAAGGCCAAGGACGACGCCATCTTCCAGCACTGCCTGCCTGCATATCGCGGCAAGGAGGTCACCGCCGAGGTTATCGATGGTCCTCAGTCCGTGGTTTGGGATGAGGCAGGCAACCGTCTGCACGCCCAGAAGGCGTTGCTGACCTGGTTGGCCGGCAAGGCCCGTGGCGATGAAAGCCTGCTGGTCTGATGACTGACCACACTCCCGCGTTGCAGCGTCCTGCCACACGAACCGCTCGACTGAGCGCCATTGAGCAGGCGCTGCTGACGCGCATCGTCACCTCGCAATCGCAACTGTCGCAGATTCTCGCCGACCAGGGCATCGAGGTGACGCAGGCCACGCTGAGCCGTGATCTCGATGAGATTCACGCCACGAAGACCCGTCTTGCCGACGGAACCGTGGCCTACGCCGTCGACAAACAGAACATTGATGAACATCCGGCTTCTAACCCGGACGCCAAAACCGAGCAGCAGATTAGCCGGGTACTGTCCGGACTGGTCACATCCGTGGCCGCGGCACGTAATCTCGTGGTCGTGCACACGCCATCCGGCGCCGCGCAATATGTGGCCAGCGTCATCGATAAGCAGCCCATCGAAGGCGTGCTTGGCACCATCGCCGGAGATGACACGGTCATGGTTATCTGCTCCGAGGATGATGTCGCCAAACGGCGTGCGCAATGGCTGCTTGATGTCGCTTCCAAAGCGTGAATAGCCATATAGTGGACACGACGCACCAAATATGCATAAATATACAGAGCTGTGCATATACTGATGAATAACGTTGGATGTTAGAAAGGGAAACCATGAGCGATCAGAATCGTCTCGTCCTGGCGTACTCCGGTGGTCTTGACACCTCCGTCGCCATTTCGTATCTGAAGGAACGCACCGGCAAGGATGTTGTGGCCGTGTCCCTCGACGTCGGCCAGGGCGGCGAAAGCCTCGAAACCATCAAGCAGCGCGCGCTGGCATGCGGTGCGGTCGAAGCCTACGTGGTCGATGCCCGTGATGAATTCGCCAACGAATACTGCATGAAGGCCCTGAAGGCCAACGCCATGTACGAAGGCGTGTACCCGCTGGTCTCCGCCATCTCCCGTCCGCTGATTTCCAAGCATCTCGTCCGTGCCGCCCACCAGTTCGGCGCTGACACCATTTCCCACGGCTGCACCGGCAAGGGCAACGATCAGGTTCGTTTCGAGGTCTCCATCGCCTCCATCGACCCGACGCTGAAGGCCATCAGCCCGATTCGCGACCTGTCTCTGACCCGCGACGTCGAGATCGCCTTCGCCAAGGAACACAAGCTGCCGATCGTGCAGACCGAGAAGAGCCCGTTCTCCATCGACCAGAACGTGTGGGGCCGCGCCATCGAGACCGGTTTCCTCGAGGATCCGTGGAACGGTCCGACCAAGGACTGCTACTCCTACACCGACGATCCGGCGTTCCCACCGGTCGAGGATGAGGTCGTCATCGAATTCAAGCAGGGCGTCCCGGTCAAGATCGACGGTCATGACGTCACTCCGCTGCAGGCCATCGAAGAGATGAACCGTCGTGCAGGCGCGCAGGGCATCGGCCGTATCGATTTGATTGAGGATCGTCTGGTAGGCATCAAGTCCCGCGAGCTGTACGAGGCTCCGGGCGCAGTGGCGCTGATCACCGCCCACCAGGAACTCGAGAACTGCTGCCTCGAACGCGAGCAGCACCGCATCAAGCGCGACATCGACAAGCGCTGGGCCGAACTGGTCTACGACGCGCAGTGGTTCTCCCCGGCAACCCAGTCCCTGAACGCCTTCATCGAAGACACCCAGAAGTACGTCTCCGGCGAGATTCGCATGGTTCTGCACGGTGGCCGCGCCGTCGTGACCGGCCGTCGCTCCGACAGCTCGCTGTACGACTACAACCTGGCCACCTACGATTCCGGCGACAGCTTCGACCAGAAGTCCTCCAACGGCTTCATCGACATCTATGGTCTGCCGAGCCGCGTGGCCGCAGCCCGCGACGTCAAGTTCGGCAACGGCATCGAGGTCCCGGAGAACAGCGTCGAGTAAGCATCATCCGGATTCACGTTGTGAATCGTCTTGATAATGGGGGAGAGCGTACCGTCGGGACCATCCTGACTGGTAAGCTCTCCCTCAGTCATATCTGCAAGGAGATTTGGAAAAACAATGACCGAGAGCACTACTAATGGTGAGCATCTTGCCCTGTGGGGCGGCCGTTTCAAGTCTGGTCCGTCGCCGGAACTCGCACGGCTGAGCAAGTCCACCCAATTCGACTGGCGACTCGCCGATGACGATATCGCCGGTTCGCGCGCCCATGCCCGTGCACTGGGCCGCGCCGGACTGCTGACCGCCGATGAGCTGCAGCGCATGGAAGACGCCCTCGATGAGCTGCAGCGCCGCGTGGATTCCGGAGCATTCGCTCCGATCGAGGATGACGAGGACGAGGCCACTGCACTCGAACGCGGCCTGCTTCAAATCGCAGGTGACGAACTCGGCGGCAAGCTCCGCGCCGGCCGTTCCCGCAACGATCAGATCGCCGCGCTCATCCGCATGTGGCTGCGCCGCCACAGCCGCATCATCGCCAAAATGCTGCTCGGTCTCGCCGCAACACTGATCGAGCAGTCCGAAAAAGCCGGTCGCACCGTCATGCCGGGACGTACGCATATGCAGCACGCCCAGCCAGTTCTGCTCGCCCACCAGCTCATGGCCCACGTGTGGCCGCTGCTGCGTGACGTGGAACGTCTCGCCGATTGGGATAAGCGCATCGACGCCAGCCCGTACGGCTCCGGTGCCCTCGCCGGCAACACCCTTGGCCTCGAACCGGTGGCTGTGGCCCGTGAGCTGGGCTTCTCCAAGGTGACCGCCAATTCCATCGACGGCACCGCCAGCCGTGATCTGGTCGCCGAATTCGCCTTCATCGCCGCCATGACCGGTGTCGATCTGAGCCGCCTGTCCGAAGAGATCATCATCTGGAACACCCAGGAATTCGCGTTCGTGCGTCTTGATGACGCCTACTCCACCGGCTCGTCCATCATGCCGCAGAAGAAGAATCCGGACATCGCCGAACTCACTCGCGGCAAGTCCGGACGACTCATCGGCGACCTGACTGGCCTGCTCGCCACCTTGAAAGGCCTGCCGACAGCCTACGCGCGCGACCTGCAGGAAGACAAGGAAGCCGTATTCGACCAAGTGGACACGCTTGAAGTGCTGCTGCCGGCATTCACCGGCATGGTCGCCACCATGGTCTTCGACAAGGAACGCCTCGAAGCCGAAGCCCCGACCGGTTTCGCCCTCGCCACCGACATCGCCGAATGGCTCGTCAAGAACGGTGTGCCGTTCCGTCACGCGCACGAGCTTTCCGGCGCATGCGTCAAGATTGCCGAAGACCGCGGCCAGGAGCTGTGGGATTTGACCGACGAGGACTTCATCAACGTGTTCAAGGACTTCCTGCCGGCGGACAAGGCCCCGCAGGTGCGTGAAGTGCTGTCCACCGAAGGCTCCGTCTCCGCCCGCAACGGCAAGGGAGGCACCTCCCCGCTGCGCGTGCGCGAACAGATCGTTTCCGCCAAGACCACCATCGAGCAGCTACGCGCCTTCGCCAACTCCGTGTCCGACGGTTCCGCATACAAGTCGCCCGAATCCCTGCTCAAGTAATCCCTATCAAGCAAGGAGCAAAAAGCGGTGCTGTTGACGCGCACGCAGATACGACGGCTGGTCTACGCGCACGGCCGGGAGATTCTGGAACATGACCACATGGCCATCGAAAGGGTCTGCTACCAGCATGGCGTGGTCACCACATTCGCCCATTCCATTCGTGTGGCTTGTCTGTCCGTCTGGCTGGCAGACAGACTGCACCTGTGGAATAGGGTTGATCTACGTTCGTTGATTCGCGCCGCTTTGCTCCATGATTACTTCCTTTACGATTGGCATGACTGGGACAACGGCACCCATCGGCTACACGGATTCACACATGGTGAAACGGCCATGCGCAACGCCATACGGGATTTCAAACTCAACCAGATCGAACGGGACAGCATCGAACATCACATGTTCCCATTGACTCCCTATCCGCCGAAGTACATCGAAGGATACCTTGTCACCGCGGCCGACAAAATCAGCGCCACGAAGGAAACGCTCTCTTTCGATCGTTTCGACAAACCCGCATCCGGACAACCGACGGACAGGAGCTGATGGCTGTGGCGCTCACACTCGAATATTTGTTCCTTTGGTTCCTGTTATACGCTTTCATCGGATGGGTGTACGAGTCGGTTCTCGTGTCCGTTTCGGAACGTCGATGGGTCAACCGTGGTTTCCTTAACGGGCCGTTGTGCCCAATTTACGGATGCGGCGCGGTGCTTGCGATCGTGCTGTTGCATGACTTCACGAATCCCATCGAGATTTTCCTTATCTCCTCATTCGGCGCGAGCATACTCGAATACATCACCTCTTGGGGCATGGAAAAGCTGTTCCACGCCAGATGGTGGGATTACAGCCATTACCGATTCAACATCCAAGGCCGCATCTGTCTGCTCGGCGCAATCGTATTCGGATTCGGCGGAGTATTGATCATCGATGTGGTCCAGCCGCAGGTCGAACGGCTCACCGCCATGATTCCGCTGCTTGCCGTGCACGTGATATGCGCGGTCGCCGCCATCGTCGTTATCATCGACACCATCGTCACCGTGGTGGGCATCGTCGGCCTGTCCGAGCGTCTCGCCAAATTCAGCGAAGCGGTGCAGGAGCGTGCGGAGAAGGCCGGAGACTCCTGGCAGTGGGGCAAAGAGGAATTCCGCGAGAAGATGCATGATTTGTCGGAATCGTCGCAGGAACGTGTTGCCAATATGCGTCAGCTTGTCTCTTCCGCGTTGAATTGGCAGCAACGTCGTATGATCCGCTCCTTCCCACGCATGCGTTCCACGGACTCCACCAAATACAGCAAGATCATGGAAACCGTGCGTGAGATGCTGCGCCGAAAGTAAGTTTCCACCGGCCACACGTGTCGTATAGCATGTGTCCAAAAACGATTTGCCCCGCCAACCTGCGTTGCGCACGCTGACGGGGCAAAATCCCTTTATGCATCACATCGGATAGGGGCTACGATACTTGCGATGTGGCCGACCCCTTGTAATCGGTGATGCCGGCACCAATGTTCGGATGCTGCGCCGAATACGCCTGGTCCACACAGTAGAACGCCAGAAGCACGACGGCCACAACGGTGAGCTTTCTTGTATCGATACGACTCAGCAAGTTGTCCAATGCAGGAGCCAGCAGATACACGATCGCCAAACCGCCCAAACCAAACGTCAGCAGACCCTCGGCACAGATACGACCATTGAGATTGAGAAAATAACCGGTGTAATCCCACCAGCGTTGTCCTCCGTGGGTCTTCTCCAGATACCAGGACGAGAAGTACTCCAACCCGCCACACAAGACCATGGCGGCCAGGAACTCGAATAAGGGCTTCTTCCTCAACTTCTTCAGCAGAATAAGGATAATCACTCCGCCGGTGCCATAGATCGGCAGCCATGGCCCATGCAGCGTGCCACGATTCACGAACGTTCCTTCGGAAATGAAGGCGAGGCTCACCTCCCATACCCATCCCACGAAACAGAAGATGAAGAACATCATGACCAGATTGACCAACGAATAGCTGCGATCGGAGCTGACGGTGCGGGATTCGCGGAACCGGAACGCCATCGGCGCCGGAGCCAGACGACCAGGATAGATAGCGCCGTCCAGAATCTCCCTGCCGGTATCGATCTGGTGCAGTTGCTCGCGATACTCCTCATACTTGGTCACCGACCGCGCATGCAGGATACGCACGCCCAACCATTCGGACAGGAACCCGACGAAACCGTTCGGCTTGTCCACCGGAACAAGATTGCTGGACAACTGCTCCACCGTTTCGGCAACATCACCATACGCGGCATGCAATGTCTCAGCGGAGGCCTTGCTGTACAGGTATTCGTCGCTGAGCAGCTCGCTTCCCTCCAATCCCGAATCCTTGGACAATCCGCGCACATGCACGTAATATTCGACGAAAAACGCCGCGTTATAGCCGTTGGAATAGAAGATGCCGCTCAAGCCGAGCGTGAACAGATTGAGCAGCCACCAGCCAAGGAACGACAGGTCGGCCACGAAACACTCCCACTTGTGACCCTTCATCATGCGCCTGGACAGGCTGATGGCCTCCCGTGCCCCGATATTCGGATTTTCGGCGACGATGTAGGGCACCATACGGTAGGAATACGGTTTGATGAACGCGCCGATGATGGTGAACGTCCACAGGAACAGGAACACGTTCTCGAGCAGCATCACCTTCGCCATCGACAACCATTTGCGCGTGGTGATCGGGTAGAGGAAACGGCTCACAGGAAGTTTGTCGTAGGTCCGCCCCTCAAGCAGCATGCGCATCATGACCACCCGGTATGTCTGCTGGACGAACAGCCATACGAAAAGGTAAACGGCCAGGGACACGACGATCGGTACGGCCACGGCGACGCCGTCATTATGCACGATGGAATTGGCCGCATCGGCCATCGACAGAATGACCGAACCCGATGAGAACGAGTTGAGCAGAGACGCGAACACGCCGCGTTTACGCCCCATCATGGCATTGGTGTCGTTTTGCACGATCTGCTCCTGATTGTGCTCCACTTGCCTGCGTGCCTGGCTTTCATCGCCGACAAGCAGGTTCTCCAACACTTTCGACACGTTGTCGGATTGCGCTGTGCCATCCTCCTGCACGGTTGCGGACGGGGAACTGGCGTTCACCGACCATGTCGACGAACTGTAGGCGACACCGAACACCGAAGCGAACAGGCAGATGACGACTATCATCCAATAGTGTCTCTTATAGGCTTTCCTTGCATTGGCCTTCATGCCTTTGCGATCCATGCAGGCCTCCCTTCTTCTCGTCAAGGAGATTCCATTTTCGATTTTAACCGGCATGTTCCGTGATCGCTTTGATAAAAACATGGAAAACGGCACACGCGGCTGTCTGTGTCTTCTGCGAAACTGTAAGGTGCGTAAAACGCGGTAATGTCCACAATTCGATAGGGAGAAAGCACAGTTATGGCTCACGTCATCGATTTCAAGGAGGCCGGTTTCGATTCCGTCCTCGATGAACTGGAATGGCGCGGGTTGATTTCCCAGTCCACTGACAGGGATCGACTCGCCGAAGCGTTGAACGGAGAGCCCATCACCTATTATTGCGGCTTCGATCCGACCGCCGCCTCCCTGCACATCGGCAACCTCGTTCAGCTCATCAACATGCGCCACCTGCAGGCCGCAGGACACCATCCGATCGCGTTGGTCGGCGGCGCCACCGGCCTGATCGGAGATCCGCGCCAGTCGGGCGAACGCACGCTCAACCCGAAGGACGTGGTGGCCGGCTGGGCCGATCGTCTGAAGAACCAGATCGGCGGCATTCTGGACACCGAAGGCGCGAACGCCGTACGTTTCGTGTCCAATTACGATTGGACCGCCTCGATGACCGTCATCGACTTCCTGCGTGACGTCGGCAAGAATTTCCGTATGGGCACCATGCTCGCCAAGGACACCGTGGCCCGTCGCCTCAACTCCGAGGAAGGCATCTCCTTCACCGAGTTCAGCTATCAGGTGCTGCAGGGCAACGACTTCCTGCACCTGTTCGACGAGTACCATTGCGTGCTGGAGATCGGCGGCTCCGACCAGTGGGGCAACCTCACCTCCGGTCTGGATCTGATCCACAAGGTGCGCGGCGTGGACGTGAACGTGTTCACCAGCCCGATCATCACCGACGCGCAGGGCAAGAAGTTCGGCAAGTCCGAAGGCAACGCCGTCTGGTTGGATGGCACGATGCTCAGCCCCTACAAGTTCTACCAGTTCTGGTTCAACCGTCCCGACAGCGAGATGGAGAACCTGCTCAAGGCGTTCACCTTCCTGCCAAAGGCCGAAATCGAACGGCTTATCGAGGAAAGCAAGACCAATCCGGGCGCGCGTGAGGCGCAGCGCACCCTCGCATGGGAGGTCACCAGCTTCGTGCATGGCGAGGAAGCCACTCGCCAGGCCATCGAAGCTGCCGGCGCGTTGTTCGGACGTGGCGGCGATCTGGCGGACATCGACGAGTCCACGCTTGAGGCCGCTATCGACGGCATGAAGGTCGATGGGGAATTCGCCAAGGTCGCAGCCGGCGACCGTGTGGCCGAGGCTGGTATGAAGGCAGGCCTGTTCAAGTCGATTTCCGAGGCGCGCAAGACCATCAAGTCCGGTGGCGTGTACCTCAACAACACGCGCGTGGAGGATGAGGAACAGACGTTGCAGGACGGTGACTTCCTGCATGGTCGTTTCGTGCTCATCCGCCGCGGCAAGAAGGCGCTCGGCGTCGTCGAACAGGCGTGAGACGCATAGGTAATCGTAAGTAAATAATCGCAAGTATCTCAAGACCAATAAGGAACAGCATGGCAGAAGAACAGCGCGGATCGCGCGGCAAATCCTACGGCAACCACAAGTCCTACGGCTCGGGCAGGCCGGGTAACCGCGGTGGCAAGGGATTCAAGCCGCGCGGCAACGGCGGCAAGTCCTACGGACACAAGTCCGGCGGCTTCCACAACGATGACCGTAAGGGCGGATATCGCAAGGGCAATGGCGGCGGATACCGTCGTGGCGACCGCGATTTCCATCGCGACGGCGAAAGCGAAGGCCAGGAGCGTCGTTTCCACAACGGTCCGCGCAAGTTCAACCGCGATGGCGAGCGTCGTGACGACCGCCGCGGCGGCTATCGCGGCTATCGCGGCGACAATCCGCGCTACCAGCGTGATGGCGAGCGTTCCGGCTTCCGTCATAATGACCGTCGTGACGGCGATCGCAGGGATTTCCATCGTGACGACCGCCATGGTGATGGCGAGCGTCGCAATTTCCGTCATGACGGTGACCGTCGTGACTTCCGCCGTGACGATGGTGAGCGTCGTGGCGGCCGCAATTTCCACAAGGACGGCGATCGCAGAGACTTCCGCCGCGATGACCGCCGCGGGGAGCGCCGTGATGGCGAGCGTCGTAATTTCCGTCGTGATGATCGTCGTGACGGCGATCGCAGGGATTTCCGCCGTGACAACCAGCGTCGTGACTTCCACAAGGACCGCGACCAGCGTCCGGAAGGCGAGGAGCGCCGCGAATTCACCCGTGAAGAGAAGATGGAGTACCGCGAGGCGAAGCGTGGTGAATACCTGTCGAAGCCGCGTCGCAATTCCGACGGCACGATGAGCTTCCCGTCGCAAAACCCGTACACGCATCGTCGCCCGGGCGAGCCGAAGATGCCGAAGGGCATCGAGTGGAGCATGCTGTCCACCGATGACCGTGAGCGTCTGCGTGGCCTGTCCAAGGAACATGCGGAGAACATCGGCCTGCACATCCTCGCCGCCTACACGCTTGAGGAAAGGGATCCGGAGCTGGCGCTCGAACACGCCAAGTGGGTGGCGCATCAGGCTTCCCGTATTGATTTCGCGCGTGAGACCCTTGCGTTCGTGGCCTACCGTCAGGGCGATTACAAACTTGCCCTGCGTGAGTTCCGCACCGCGTTCCGCATGAACGGTTTCCTTGACTATCTGCCGTTCATCGCCGACTGCGAGCGTGGCATGGGCGAGCCGAAGAAGGCCATCGAAACCGCCATGAGCGATGACGCGAAGTATCTGCGCGGCGAATCCAAGGCCGAGATGTTCCTCGTGTACGCGGGCGCGCTGGGCGACCTCGAGCTGTGGGATAAGGCCATTGAGATCGTGCATACGCTGGGCCGTTCCAAGGGCCTGGCCGGCGAATACCGCATGCGTGCGGTGCAGGCCGAACAGTACTTCCTCGAGCAGGCCGGACGCTCCGATGAGGCCGTGGCTCTCGACCAGCTGCTTGACAAGCTTGAGCTGCAGTACGCCGATGCCGAAGAGGACGAGACCTCCGACGATCTGGTCATTGAATACGACATGCAGGAATTGAACGACGAGCTTATGGACAAGCTCGGCATTTCCGAAGATGACGCCCAGTATGCGCCGGAAGACGAGGATGAGGACGATTCCGAGGCCGTCGACGAGAACGGCGAGACCAACGATGAGACCCAGCTTGATGCCGAAGCGGCCAAGGAAGGCGCCGAGTCCGACGACGAGCCTGCCGGTGACGGCGAAAACGCGGGCGACTCCGAAGACGACCAGACTGAGGATGAGGTCGAATCCGCAGCCGATTCCGACAACGAGTGAGGTGCGGCAAAACAATGCTGAAATCCACAACCCGTCCGCTGAGCGAAGCCTACCAGCTGGCGCTGCTTGATCTTGACGGCGTGGTCTACCGTGGCAAGAATCCGGTGGAACATGCTGCAGAGAGCATCCGCAAGGCCGAAGGCCTCGGCATGACGGTGGAATACACCACCAACAATTCCTCCCGACTGCAATCCGTGGTGGCCGACCAGCTTAAAGGCTTCGACCTTGACGTCGAACCATGGCAGGTCATCACCTCGTCCGTGGTGGCTGCCCGCATGGTGGCCCGTGCGGTGCCGCAAGGTGCGAAAGTGTTCGTGCTCGGCGCACAGCATCTGCGTGAGGAAGTCGCCAAGCAGGGTCTTGAAGTGGTTGATTCCGCCGAAGACAAGCCGGTCGCGGCCATCCAAGGCTGGTACCCGGACATGTCTTGGAACCAGATGGCGCAAATCGCCTACGCCGTAGAACAGGGCGCCACGTATTTCGTGACCAACCGCGACCTGACCATTCCGCGTGAGCTGGGCATCGCCCCCGGTTGCGGTTCCATGATCATGGCCGTCATCAACGCCACTGGTGTGGAACCGGTTTCGTCCGCAGGCAAGCCGGAATCCGCCATGTACGACGAAGCCCGACTGCTTGCCGCGCATGATGGTGCCGAACCAGTGGCCAAGGAAGCATGCCTCGCCATCGGCGACCGCCTCGATACCGATATCGAAGCCGGCAACCGTGGCGGCTATGATTCCCTGGCCGTGCTGACCGGCGTCACCAATCCGCATGAGCTGATGTTCGCTCCGGAGCATCTGCGTCCGACCTACATCGCCAAGGACCTGACCGGACTTAACGAGCCGGCCCCCGAAGTCGTGCATGAGGCTGGCGCTTGGAGCTGCCGCGACGTGCAGGCGCGCGTCGACGGCGATCGTCTTTACGTCACCGACATCACCAGCGTCGACGGTCTTCGTGCGGCCTGCGCCGCCATGTGGGATGCGGCGGATCGCGGACACAGCGTCGACGGCATGATCGTGCCGGAATTCCGAATCGCCTGATTGCCGCACGTGCGTATGCGCAACATGAATGACGATTCCGGTGCCGTCGTCCGACTCGACATCGCGCTGGTGGAGCGTGGCGTCACGGATAGTCGCTCCAAAGCACAACGGCTGATCGAATCCGGCAAGGTCCGGGTGAACGGCACCGTCGCATCCAAAGCGTCGCTCAAAGTCACGGCCGCCGACACGCTTGATGCCGATCTGGGAGACGATTACGTCTCCCGTGGAGCCTACAAGCTGGTCGGCGCGCTCGACATGTTCTCCCAGACGGGCCTGCGTTCCGCGGAAGGACTCGATTGCCTCGACATCGGCGCGTCCACCGGCGGTTTCTGCGACGTGCTTCTGCGACGCGGTGCCGCGCATGTGATCGCGCTCGACGTGGGGCACGGCCAGCTTGACCCGCGCATCGCAGGCAACGAGCGCATCATCGAAATGAGCGGCGTCAACATCCGCGACGTCGAAGCGGATGATCTGCCGTACCGGCCAAGCATGATCGTATCCGACGTGTCATTCATCTCGTTGACATACGTGATTCCCGTCATCGCGCGCATCGCCGCGCCCGGCGCACACGTCGTGCTGCTGGTCAAACCGCAGTTCGAAGTCGGCAAAGGCAACCTCGGCAAAAACGGCATCGTGGAAAGCGAAACCTTACGCAAACAGGCGCTCGACACCGTCACCGCCTGCGCGAAAGCCAACGGACTGGATGTACGCGCCACGGCGGTCTCACCGATCGAAGGCACGCACGGCAACATCGAGTATCTGCTGTATGCAGTGGCGTAAACCGTTCTCCGCCAATCGATAGCGTAAAAATGAAAGGCCGGCAGCCCATATGAAAAATCCCATATGGACCGCCGGCCTTTTGCATGTTCCGTGGGCCTAGCCCCTCAAAAACTTGTCGATCTGATCCTGCTTGCCCATGATGATGAGCTCGTCGTTACGGTGCATAATCAGCTCTTTCGAACCGTATTCGAATTCCTTGCCCGGCGATTTGACACCGACCACGGTGATGCCGAACCGTTCATGTACGCGCGCATCCTCGATGGAGTAACCGACGACATGCGGGGGAGTGTGGATCTTCACCACGCTGTACGCGCCTTCAAGCTCGATGTAGTCCAGATAGTTGCCGGACACCAAGTGCCCTACGCGTTTGCCGGCATCGGTCTCCGCGTTGATGATGTGCCGTGCGCCGATACGCTGCAGAATGCGCGCATGCTCCTTGGACACCGACTTCGCCCAAATGTCGGAGATGCCCGCGTCCAACAGATTGCCGGCGGTGATGACGGACGCTTCGACGCTGTCGCCGATGGCTACGACCGCCGTGTCGAAATCGGAGGCGTTGATCTGCTCCAACGCCATCACGTCGGTCATGTCGGCCTGCACGGTGGGGATCTGCGACGACCAGCGGTTCACCAGTTCGCCGTCCTTGTCGACGGCGAGCACATCCTGTCCCATCGTATCCAATGTGGTGGCTACGGAACTGCCGAAACGGCCGAGTCCTACCACAAGAACGCTTCTGGTGTTGTTAGCCATGATTGTTCGCGTACCTTTCGATGTTCTGTTCCGGATTCAAGTATAGGAAGTTGCGGGTATAGAAACCGTATCGACGAATCCGCTCAGCCGACCACGATCTGCTCGGTGGGGTAGCGGACCGGCTCCACATTGCGCGGCCTGGAGATCGCGTAGGCGATGGTGAGCGGACCGAGCCTGCCGATGAACATGGTCGCGGCGAGAATGTACAGGACCGCTGGACTAGAAGCGCTGGCCACGCCGACCGAATAGCCTCCCAGACCGAACGCCGAGCAGGTGTCGAACAGCGCGTTGCTCAACGAGCATCCAGTGATGGCCATCAATGTCATGGACACTATGGTGACGAGTGCCAGACATGAGGTGGTGACGGCCACGGCCGTCATGACGGCTTGCGAATGGATGCGACGATGGAATGCGTTGACGTCATGGCGTCCGGTGAACGCGGCGCGGCAGGTCAGCAGAATCACTGCGAGCGTGGTGACGCGGATGCCGCCTGCGGTCGAAGTGCTGCCGCCGCCGATGAACATGACGATGGACAGGAACACCTTCGTCGCGTCGCTCACGCCCGGCATCCATGACAGGTCGAAGCCGGAGCTGCGGGGCATGACGGCCGCCACCATCGCATGCCACAACCGCGGTTCCACGCCTTCGGTGGCGAACAGCAGTTTGTTGTTCCATTCCATGAGGAGGAACCAGGTGAACGAGGCGAGCACGATGCAGAACGTGGTGGTCAGCGTGAGCTTGGTATGCAGGCTCCAACGCTTCGGCGGACGATGGTTGCGCCATGAGCGCATGAGGTTAAGCAGGACGGGAAAGCCGAGCGTGCCGCAGAACGCGCTGACGAGGATAGGCAGGCCAACAGCCCAATTGTTGACATGCAGGCCGGCGCCGTCAGGGGTGAAGCCGGCGTTGTTGTATGCCATGACCGCGAAGAACAACGATTCCCACAGCGTGTGCCGCACATTGCCATGATTGACTTTGTACAGGCCGGGGAACAGCGCCACGAACGTGATGCCTTCGATGGTGAACGCGGTGGCGATGACCACGGTGAGCACGCCCTTGATCTCGCCGAGTTTCGTGGTGCCCAGCTCGTTGGCCGTCAGCAGCTTTTGCGTGGCCTTGAGATGGTGGTTCACGGCCAAGGCGATGAGTGAAGCGAACGTCATGACACCCAAGCCGCCCATCTGCACGGAGAAGATGAGCACGGCCTGGCCGAAAGCGGACCAATGCGTCGTCGAATTGACGATGGAGATGCCACACGTCGAAATCGCGGAGATCGCGGTGAAGAACGCGGTGGTGAATGTCGTTTGCTCGTCTTTCGGCGTGGCGGTGGGCGTGAGCAGGAGCAGCGTGGACAATGCGCCCAACATCATGAAGTACAGGATGGTCAGACGTCCGGGATGTGTGGTGAGTCTGTGCATTAGGCTGCGCTTGCGCGGCTTGCGCTCCTCCGCCATGGCCTTCTCGAACGTGTCCCCGGAGAACCACCAGGCATAGCCATGTGAGGCCTCGCGATTGGAGGAGGACTCGTCGAAGACGAGGTTGGACATGCTGTTCCTCGCTCCTTGTCTGTATAAACGGTCTTCGTTTCCTTGAGCTATTGTAGGCGGTAGTGTGACGAATGGGCCATGGACGTACCGTTCGACGGTTCCGCGGTGGCTCCGTGGGACTCTTCGGACGTCTGCGGCGTGTTCTGGACACCCGCTGCCGTCATTCGTTCATTTGTTCGACTACACTGGCGGGTAGTGGCACCTCGCATGGGGCGCCCGTTATACGAAAGGGCTTGCGATGATCGGTACCCGACATGCGGTGGTGGTGACGCATACGCGTCTGCGTGAAAGCGGCACGGTGGTCGAAGAAGCCGTCGAGCAGTTGAGACGCGCCAATTTCGAAGTGACGATCATCGACAATATCGAAGCGCCCGAGTTCGGCAGCAGGACGCCCGCCGTGCCGAAGAACACGGAAATCGTGGTGGTGCTCGGAGGAGACGGTACCATCCTGCGCGCAGCCGAACTGGTGCATGCCACCGAAGTGCCCATTCTCGGTGTGAACCTGGGCCACGTCGGCTTTCTTGCCGAATTTGAAAGCTTCCAGATGAGCGGGGCCATCCGCCGGATCGCCGACCATGACTATTCCATCGACGAACGTATGATCGCCCACGTCGACGTATGGCTGCCGGGCGCGACGGAACCCATCGAGGACTGGGCGTTGAACGACATCACGCTGGAACGCGCCGACCGTGGCAAAATGGTGGAACTGTCCATCCGTGTCGACGACGTGGAGATGAGCTCCTTCGGTTGCGATGGCGTGATCGTATCCACGCCGACCGGTTCCACCGCCTACGCGTTTTCCGCGGGCGGGCCGATCATGTGGCCGAATGTGAAGGCATTGCAATTGGTGCCGTTGGCCGCGCACGCATTGTTCGCACGTCCGCTCATCATCGGCTCCGGCTCCACGTTCGCCATCGACATTCTTGACGATTCCACGTCCGACGGTTGGATCTGCTGCGACGGCCGCCGCCAGCGCGCCCTGCCGAAAGGCACACGCATCGAAGTGCGCGAATCGAAATGCACTTTGCGATTGGCCCGTCTGTCCGGAGTGCCGTTCACGAACCGTCTCGTCACCAAATTCGACCTGCCTGTCGTCGGCTGGCGAGAACAGGCGCGCAAGACCGGCGGCACGCATCATGGGCAATCGTTCCCTAGAACCGGCAAACCGGAAAGCGGGAAGTGACAGGGCATGCTGGAAGAGCTTGAGATCCACAATCTCGGTCCGATCCGTTCCGCGCTGATCGCCCCGGCAGGCGGTATGACGGCGATCACCGGCGAAACAGGTGCCGGCAAATCGATGCTGCTCAGTGCGATCCGACTGATTTCCGGCGGTCCCTCCGACGGCGGCCGTGTTTCCGTCGGCGCTCAGGAGGCGTGGGCGCAGGGCGTGTTCGAAGTCGCTTCGTCGCCGGCCGCGGTGGCCGCCGCACGGGAGGCTGGCTTCGAGCCAGAGGACGGCGAACTGTTCCTGTCGCGCAAGGTGCCGGCTTCCGGACGATCCCGCAGCATGTTGTCGGGACGTAGCGTGCCTCGTTCCGTGCTTGCTTCCGTCGCCGCCGAATTGGTGACGATCCACGGCCAGGCCGACCAGTTACGTATCGCGACCGTTTCGCGGCAGCGTGAATTCCTGGACCGCTACGCGGGGGATGAAGTGGCGTTGGCCGCCTACGGCAAGACGTGGAACGCGCTGCGCGCAATGGACGAGCGTTTGGAAAGGCTCAGCAGCCAGGAATCGTCCATGCGCCAGCAGGCGGATTACCTGCGTGAGTCAATCGAACGCATCAACCGGGTCGACCCGCAGCCGGGGGAGATGGACGAATTGCGCGCACGGCGGGACCGCATCGAAAACGCCGCCGAAATCGCCGAAGGCGTGACCCGCGCATTGGGTGCGTTGGACGCTTCGCAAGTGGCGGATGACGTTGAATCGGCCAGCGCCGCCGATTTGATCGACCGTGCCTCGCAGGCATTGCGCGCCATCCACGTGGAAGGCGTGTTCTCCGAACTCGCCGACCGGCTCGACTCCATCAGCACCGATTTGTCCGACGTGGTGTTCAGCCTGTCCGGCGAAGTGGACAATGAGGCGAGCGTGGAGGATCTGGATGCCATCAACGGGCGCATCCACGAGTTGGACGAGCTGACCCGCCGGTGGGGGCCGGAATTGTCCGACGTGATCACGTGGAGGGACAAGGCCGTATACGATTTGGAGGATTTGGACGCCTCGCCGGAAAAGGTCGAACAGCTGGAAGCCGAACGCGCCCAACTGCTTGAGGCTGCGAAAAAAGCCGCGCAGGCTGTGAGCAAACGGCGTAGAGCCGCGGCGAAGGAACTCGCTTCCAAAGTCACCGCGGAACTTGATTCGCTGGCCATGGGCACTTCGAAACTGGAGATCCGCGTGGCGGAACGCGAACAGTTGGACGCCACCGGAGCGGACGACATCGAATTCCTCTTCACCCCGTTTCCCGGCTCCCCGCAGCTGCCGATGGGCAAAAGCGCGTCCGGCGGCGAATTGAGCCGTCTGATGCTCGCGCTTGAACTGGTCGCCGCCGAAAAGCATGTCGTGGCCGGAGGAACCGTGCCGCCGATGACGTTCATCTTCGATGAGGTCGATGCCGGCGTGGGTGGCAAGGCCGCTGTGGAGCTGGGTGCCCGCTTGGCCAAACTCGCCCAATCCGCGCAGGTTCTGGTCGTCACGCACCTGCCGCAGGTCGCCTCCTGGGCGGACGAACAATATGTGGTCGCCAAAGGCGAAACCAAGGATGGTTCCATCGCCACCACCATCAGCCAGGTGCGCGGGGATGAGCGCGTGCACGAAATCGCCCGCATGCTGTCCGGCAGCGAAAGCGAAACATCTCTGGAACATGCCGAGGAACTGCTCAAATCGTCGGTGCTTGACTGACGGCGGATTCAATCGTAAAAAGTAATCGCAAATCGTAAAAGCGGTAATTGCAAAACAAAGGAGCCGATATGACACAGAAAACCAAGGCGAACCAAGGCAAAGGCGCCATCTTCGACCTTGACGGCACGCTACTCGACTCCATGGGCGTGTGGGATCAGGTGGACGTCGACTTCCTTGCCAAACGCGGCATCGAGGTGCCGGACGACTACATGCAGAAGGTCGCGGCCATGCAATTCCGCCAGATCGCCGAATACACAATCGCACGATTCGGCCTGTCGGACACTCCCGAAGCGTTGATGGAGGAGTGGGACCATATGGCACGTGTCATGTACGCCACGGTGGTTGAAGCCAAACCGTATGCGCGCGAATATCTGGAATCGTTGAAGGCGAGCGGCGCGAAACTGGCCGTGGCCACGTCATTGCCGCCGATGCTGCGCGAACCGGCCATGAAGCGCGTCGACATTTTCGACTATTTCGATGACGTGGTCAGCGTCGACGATGCTGGCGACGTCGGCAAAACTGAGCCGGACGTATATCTGCTGGCCGCGTCGCGTCTCGGCATCAAACCAAGCGACTGCACCGTATTCGAGGATCTGCTGGTCGGCATGCGCTCGGCCAAGTCGGTCGGCATGCATGTGTGGGCCATGCACGACGATTCCTCCGACGCCGACTGGCCTGAGATCTGCGATCTGGCCGACGGCGTCATGTTCGACTTCCACGACGCGCCCGTCATACTGTAACGGTTTGCATCATCGCCTGATGTTTCCGGGCCATTGCGTGATTCGACCGCTTCACGCTTTCATGACGCCGATCAGGTCCATATCTTGTTGAGCCTCATGAAGACGCGGCTCATGATTGTTCCCTATACGCCTTCTCGAACATGCCAAGCAGATCAAGCAGGCTGATGTCGGCGGCCTTGGCGGCGGTTACCGTCTGCCGGAACACGTCCATGATGCGTTCGCGCGCACGTTCCTTCATAAGCTCGTTGCCGTGGGCCAGCACGAACGTGCCTTTGCCCTGCACATTCTCGACAAGCCCCTCATCCGCCAGCTCGCTGTACGCTCTGGCGATGGTGAGCACGCTGATGTGCAGTTCCTTGGCAAGCTTCCTGAGGGAGGGGAGCGCCTCGCCGGTTTGCAGTTCGCCCGACATGATCGCCGTTCGGATCTGATCTTCGATCTGTTCGTAAATCGGTTTGCCGGACGCGGATGAGATGTTCAGCTTCACTGTATCCCTTTCTGCGAGTGATATATATCCTGACCGAACAGTGTACGCAAACTGTTCAACAGCTATATATAACAGTAACACAGATTTGGCCATGCTGTTATTATATGATCTATAACAGCATGGCCGTAATTGAAAACCTTGGTATTCCGCCATTCTGAACAGTTGGTGCCTACCGGCTGCGGTGCCTGTCCGTTACTTGTGCGACGGATGGATGAGACGGTGGAAGGACAGGTAGATCAGCCAAGACACCGGCAGCGCCAGCATGAACAGGGGATAGAACCATGCGATCGGCAGGTGCCCATAGAGAACTCCAGCCAGCACCGGCCCCAACGCCATACCCAAGTCGATGCCCATATAGTACGTGCCGTTGGCCAAGCCACTGCGCTCCCGGCCGGCGATCACCACCGCCTGCGCCTGCGTGACGGAACTCATCAGTCCATAACTGGCCGCCATGGCGATGCCCGCGCCAAGCAGATACCAATCGTTCGTCATGAACGTGAGAAAGGCAAGCGACGCCAACATCGCAAACGAACAGACGACAAGCCAGAAACGGAAACCCTTCGAATCGAACAGGTCGTGCAACGTGAGCCGCAGTACCAGCAGCGCGGCCGCATAGAACACGAAGAACAAGTCGGACGAGATACGCAGATGTCGTGCGGAAATGTAATCCACCAGGAACGACTGGTTCGCGAAATAAGGGATGGCGAACATCATGAACACCGCGGCCAATGGAATGGCCCGTGGCTCCACCAGATTGCGAAGACGCAGACGATGCCGTAACGACTGCTCGGCGGCAGCGGTTTTACGAGCCGGCCTGCCACCGTTTTTCACCAGCAGAACCGTCACGAACGCGCACACGTTAAGCGTCAGCGATGCGATGAACGTCCACTGGTAGCCGACGGCCGCCTGCAGACGGATGCCGAGTGCCGGGCCGACCGCAATCGCCAACGCGTTGACGATGCCGTACAATCCCATGCCCGCGCCCATATGCCGGATCGGAAGCAGCAGCGACACCCACGTCGCCAGACAAACCGTGCCGCATGCGAAGCCAAGCCCGTTGACCATGCGCGCCACGACCAGCATGCCCGTCGAATCGGCAAGACAATACATGACGCCCGCCACGATGTACAGCACCGTTCCCGCAGCCACCAGCAACCTCTTGCTGACCAAATCCGACAGATTGCCCGCGATGGGACGGCAGAACAGAGACACGAAACTCATCGCGCCGGCGATCACGCCCATCAGCGCGCCCGTCGCTCCCATCGACTCGCCATAGCCGGCGATGACCGGCGTGATCACCATGTTGCTGGTCATGAAGAAGAACGTCGCCAGCATCACCAGCGCCACGTCACGGGTGATGAGCCGGTCCTTCCTCGGTTCCGCGGGTTCATCCGGCCGATTTGCCGTTACGCCCGACTGCGATGCTGAAGCTGCGCTCATGATTCTCCTGCCTTTCGGGAACGCACTGTACCAGCGTCAATGAAAAACGGCCGCCCGCGTATCGCGGACAGCCGATTCTTCTATGTATCGTTGCCGTTTGCCTGTCGAAACCTTACAGCGCCTTCGCGGCCTGCTCGACGAATCCTTCCATGCCGTCGATTTCGACGACGTTATCGAAACGCACGTCGGCGGTCTCAAGACCGCGCAGCGCGGCCGGAGCGGTGGTGCCGGTGGCCTTGGCAAGCACGTCCATGCATTCGAAATCGGTGCCAGACGCGTCAAGACCCAGAGATTCGTTGACTACGCGCGGGAACTTGTACGGGCTGGCGGTGGACAGCAGCACGCGCGGCGTGAGCGGATCGCGCGGCATCTGCTGCATGACGTAGTAGCCGCATGCGGTGTGCGGGTCGATCACGTAATGGTTCTTGTTCCAGCAGTCCGCGATCATCTCACGCACCTGGTTCTCATCGGCCCAACCGGTGCCGAAGATGGAACGAATCTTCTTCATCATCGGCTCGGGAACCTCGTAGGCGCCCCACTGGTTCAGATCGTTCATCAGCATGGAGATCAGGCGTGTGTCCTTGTCGGACATGTAATACAGCATGCGCTCCAGGTTCGATGAGATGAGGATATCCATCGACGGGGAAATGGTCTGGAAGAACGGACGCTGACGGTTGTACGTGCCGGAAGTCAGGAAGTCGAACAGCACGTTGTTCTTGTCGGACGCCACCACAAGATGCTTGACCGGCAGGCCCAGCAGCTTCGCGTAATAGCCGGCGAGGATATCGCCGAAATTACCCGTCGGCACAACGAACTCGACCTCGTCGCCCACATTGATGACCTGGCGTTCCAGCAGCTGCGCGTACGCGGAGAAGTAATAGACGACCTGCGGCACCAGACGGCCCACATTGATGGAATTCGCGGAGGAAAGCACCACATGCGAATCATCGGCGAGACGTTCGGCAAGCTCCTTGTCGCCGAAAATGCGCTTGACGGCGGACTGCGCGTCATCGAAATTGCCCTTGACCGCGCACACGTTCACATTAGAGCCGGACTGCGTGGTCATCTGCAGCTCCTGCACCTGGCTGACCTTGCCTTCCGGATAGAACACGGTGATGCCGGTGCCCGCGGCGTCCGCGAAACCAGCCAACGCGGCCTTGCCGGTGTCGCCGGACGTGGCGGTGACGATCATGATCTTCTCATCCGCGTCGCCATCCGCCGGAGTGGTGCGCGCCATGAAACGCGGCAGAATCTGCAGCGCCACATCCTTGAACGCGGAAGTCGGACCGTTGAACAGTTCCATCACATAGTCATCGCCGAGCGGCTTGACCGGAGTGATCTTCTCGTCGGACCACTGCGGGCCGTACGCCTCGTCGATGCACTCCTTGAGCTCGGCCTCGGTGTAGTCCGGCAGCAGCACGGACAACACATCGAACGCGATCTGCTGGTAGGACTTGCCGGCCAAGGAAGCGATATCCACATGGGTCTCACCCAAGGAGTCGGTCACGAACAGGCCGCCATCATCGGCGATGCCCTTGCGGATGGCCTGCTTGGAGGTAAGCGAATCGGTGGTGCTGCGTGTGCTGTGGAACGTGGTCACTTGATTTCCTTAGCAATAGAACGGACAGATTACGTCAAACGTGCTTCTCAGTGTACCGACACAGGTGGGAAGAACGTCGCCTCGCGTCCGTGGAATGGGACGCCGACCCCATACGATTGCCGACGGAAGGTCCTGCTTTTCCACGTGGCACCGCGATCGTGCCGTCCATGTCTTCGCGCGCAGGCGGTGCCATATTTCCCACATGTTTCGAAACCCGGTTTTCCTCCGATCGTTTTCACACGTACACTGCTCTGTAACCCGCGGTACAGCGGATGATCATTCCGAAGTCAAGGAGGGCTTCATGACTGCATCACCTCTTGCGCAAACACCGAACGACATGTTCAACGCGCCCATCGCCGAAGCGGATCCGGAAATCGCTGAAATCCTCGACGCTGAACTGTCCAGACAACAGGACGGCTTGGAAATGATCGCATCCGAGAATTTCGTGCCACGCGCCGTCCTACAGGCACAAGGCTCCGTACTGACCAACAAATACGCCGAAGGCTATCCGGGACGCCGCTACTACGGCGGCTGCGAGCAGGTGGACAAAATCGAAACCATCGCCCGCGAACGCGCCAAAAGCCTATTCGGCGCCGAATACGCCAACGTACAGCCGCACTCCGGCGCACAGGCCAACGCAGCCGTCTACCAGGCGCTCGTCAAGCCCGGCGACACCGTGCTCGGCCTCGCACTCGACCATGGCGGACATCTCACCCACGGC
>ERZ1031885.158-NODE-158-length-31032-cov-10.139103_pt1 | contig 31032 bp, 23 predicted proteins | sample MGYA00518168_ERZ1031885 | MGnify/ENA primary metagenome ERZ1031885 (study PRJEB33719, sample SAMN04261269) | wastewater metagenome | biome: rural village; feature: human; material: feces | host: Homo sapiens | place: El Salvador | collected 2014-01-14 ...
AAGAGTTGAGGGGCTTCTGCTGTTTTCGTGGGTTAGGTTCTTGGTTGTGGTAGGTGTATGTCGAGTCCGTCGCAGCGGAGCATGACGAGCGCGATGAGGCTGCCTGAAGTGGCCTGATTTCTGTTCCCCTTTTATTGTGAGACGGCTTGTGCCGCTTGGTTTGCATGATACTCGGTTTCGATCTGTTCCGGTGTCCTGCAGCCCAGCGACTGGTGGAGACGCTTCGAGTTCCACCACGAGACCCACCGGAACGTCGCCAATTCTGGCTCGGCCAGGTCGGCGAATGGCTTGCGCCGCCACACCAGCTCGGTCTTGTACGCGCCGTTGACGCTTTCGGCCATGGCGTTGTCGTACGAGTCGCCGACCGTGCCGGTCGAGGGAAGCATGCCGTGTTCCCTGACCTGGGTGGTGTACACCGTGCTGATGTGTGTTTTGCCAAATTGAAGTAGTCCAGAATGGCGTGTCAATTCAATCTCGTACTCTACGGGCCCGTCGACACCGGCAAGACGCATCTCGCAGTCGCGTTGGGCAGGCTCGCGTGCATGCGCGCGATACCGGTCGGGTTCTTCACCGCGACCGGGCTGCTCATGCGGCTGCGCCGCGCGAAACGGGGGCGGCTCGACGCGGAGCCCCGGCAGATCGCCAGGGCGAGGCTCCCGGTCATCGACGAGTTCGGCTACATGCCGATCGACCGCACCGTGCACCACGGAAGGCTCACCGGATTCGGGGGGCTCCTACCGCAGCGAGCACGCCCTCATGACCAGATAGCCGGGAAGAAAAGGGCGGCGGGTTCCGACGGCGCGGTTTCTGTTGGAAACCAGCCGCCTACGCTGCTGAAAAAGTGCCCATACTGTGGACACCAACTTGCAGAAACACAATCCGCACGCTCCGTCCCGGGATGCCCGGTCATCCAGTAGTAGGTGGAGCGGGGAACGCCCGGCATCCTGCATCGCGCTGATATCGGGTAGCGGGCGGTGTTGGCCCGTATCACGCCTGCCTTCGTGCGAATACCGGCACCGCGGGGTCGATCGCGCGATGTCATACTCGGCCCTGATCCCCCGGGATGGCTTGCCGCTCTCGTACAACTGCGCGATCTGCCGTTTGAACGCCTCGTCGTAGTGGCGGGGGATGTTTCGGGCCGGCCATCGTCGGCCTCCAATCTCATGTCATTCGTCCCTCATCGGACTGTCTAATACATTGTAGCCACGCCGATCGCGGCGAGGCCGTCGAACGGCGAGGGCATCGCCGTTCCGAGCCGTTCGGCGACCCGGCGGGCGATGTCTCCCGCGGTCCTCCATACGATATGCGGGAAACCGCCGACCGTCTTCTGGTTCGCGACGCTCACCGGCCACGCGCACTCCGACTCGAAGTCGCGCGTGAACCGGCTGCCCGGCTCGGCCCACGGCACCCGGGCGACCACGACCCCGCACTTCGGGCAATCCACCCGCGGCATGTCGGCGACCAGTTCGACCCGCCAGCAGCCGAAATCCTGGCGCCTCCAGCGGCGCACTACGACCGAGAGCGCGTGATGGACTGCCTGAGTAAGGCCGACTTCGGCGACCGGTTGAAGACGCTGCCGGACGGACTTGACACGCCCCTGTACAAGGAGCTCGACAAGAACGGCGTGGAAGTCTCGGGCGGCGAGGCGCAGAAGATCGCCATCGCCCGTGCGCTCTACCAGGATGCGCCGTTCATCGTGCTCGACGAGCCGACCGCCGCGCTTGCCCCGATCGCCGAGGCGGAGATCTATGCGAAGTTCAACGACATCGCCGTGTTCGACCATGGCGCGATCGTCCGGTATGGTACGCACGACCAGCTCGTGGCCGACGAAAACGGCAAGTACTACGAGTTGTGGCATGCGCAGGCGCAGTATTACGTCAAGGAGTAGGCGCCGCGGGTGGCGGATGCATTGTCGTGCGTCGGCATGGGCGGCAGCCCGACGGTGCCGCCCATGCCGGAAGGCCGGTAAGTACGGGCGCCCGCGGCCGGTCAGAGCGGCAGCAGGTCGCTCAGGTCGTCGCGCTCGCCGACGGCGGTGATGCGCCCCGCGTCCTTCTCTTGGGACCATGTGGTGATGCCGGCGGCGAGACGGAGCCACACCTCGGGGTCGAGCTCGATGACATCGGGTGGCGTGAGATTGTGCGGGTCGGACGCCGGGCCATCCAGGATCTTCACGGCTCCCCATGGTGCGACTCGCACTTCCACGCCGGGGCCGGGCGCCTTGCGCTCCAGCAGATATAAGGTGTATCGCACCGCCATCGCCCATGTCGGTCGGGGCAGCGTCGGCGTCAGGGACTCCGAGTCCGCCCCGTCCTCGCGCAGTCGCTGCGCTGCGTCGTTCCACTGCTGCCACGCGCGCTCGCCCGCGGGTATGTCTCGTTCTCGAATTGCGGCCATGACTCCATTGTGCCTCTAGGGGTGACGATTGCCTTTTCGCATCGGCCGGCGGTTCTCGGTGCGGTTTCGGATGCTTTGCATCTTTGCAAAAGTGTTTCATCGGGCTTGCATCAGGTGTTGCAATACGTTGTTTTCCAACGTGGCAACGTTTTCTGTCGTCTCAAAATGTGGTTGATATATAGCCGATTTGGCGTATTTATGGCAAATCCTGTATGATATTTCATGTTTCTGCAAACGATTGCATAGCGTTACGCAGCGTTCACCGGAACTTATTGGCGTGGTCACCAAGCCGTCGCATAATAACACAGGAAGCATAATCCGGAAAGAGAGTCAGACATGACTGAAATCACTGCACCCAAGTCGCCTGTCACGACCGCCGAGTTCGCGGACGGCATCCGCGAACAGCTGAAGTACAGCCAAGGCGTCACCGTCGAGCAGGCCACCCCCGCCGACGTGTACGTCGCCTCCTCGCTGGTGGTCCGCCACTACCTGCAGGACGCATGGTTCAAGACCCAGCAGGACATGGTCAATGGCAACACCAAGGCCGTCGGATACCTGTCCGCCGAGTTCCTCATGGGCAAGCAGCTGCGTAACGCACTGCTCAACGCCGGCATGATCGACCAGTTCGACGAAGCCGTCAAGGACCTGGGCTTCGAGCCGCAGGACGTCATCGACGTCGAACACGAGCCGGGCCTCGGCAACGGCGGCCTCGGCCGTCTCGCCGCCTGCTTCATCGACTCGCTCGCGTCCCTCGGCGTGCCCGCGTTCGGCTACGGCATCCAGTACAAGTACGGCATCTTCGAGCAGGCCTTCGACAAGGACGGCAAGCAGATCGAGAAGCCTGACTACTGGCTGACCAACGAAGAGCCCTGGGGCCACATCGACTACAACCGTTCCCAGAAGGTCTCCTTCGGCGGCGAAGTCGTCGAAGAGAACGGCAAGAAGGTCTGGAAGCCGGCCTGGTCCGTGCGCGCCGTGCCCGTCGACTACATGGTCCCCGGCTACGCATCCGGCCGCGTCAACACGCTGCGCCTGTGGAGCGCCAAGAGCTACGACGAATTCGACCTGCTCACCTTCAACAAGTCCGAATACCTCGACGCCGTCAAGCCGCAGGTCAAGGCCGAGAACATCTCCAAGATTCTCTACCCGGAGGATTCCACCCCGCAGGGCAAGGCGCTGCGCCTCGAACAGCAGTACTTCTTCGTGGCCGCGTCCCTGCACGACGCCATCCGCGTGTTCTACCCCGGCCAGAGCAAGCCCGACCTGACCACCTTCCCGAGCAAGATCACCTTCCAGCTCAACGACACCCACCCCGTCATCGGCATCCCCGAGCTCATGCGCATCCTCATCGACGAGTACGGCTACGACTGGGACACCGCCTGGTCCATCACCACCAAGACCTTCAACTACACCTGCCACACCCTGCTGCCCGAGGCGCTGGAAGTCTGGCCGGCCAAGCTGATCTCCGAACTGCTGCCCCGCCACATGGAAATCATCAACGAGATCAACGAGCACTTCCTTGCCGAACTCAAGACCAAGACCCGTGACAAGGCCAAGATCGAGCGCATGCGCATCGTCACCGACGAGGAGAACCCCAAGGTCCGCATGGCATACCTCGCCACCGCCGGTGGCTCCCACGTCAACGGCGTCGCCGAACTGCACTCCGAACTGCTCAAGGACGTCACCCTTCGTGACTTCTCCGACCTCTACGGCGACAAGTTCACCAACGTCACCAACGGCGTCACCCCCCGTCGCTTCATTCGCCTCGCCAACCCGCGCCTGTCCGCCCTCATCACCGAAGGCCTCGGCACCGACAAGTGGCTGGGCGACCTCGAACTGCTCAAGGGCCTCGAACCCCTCGCCAAGGACGACGAATTCGTCAAGAAGTTCGCCGCCGTCAAGCAGGCCAACAAGGAGGACTTCACCGCCTACGCCAAGCGCGAATACGGCTTCGACCTCGACCCCAACACCATGTTCAACACCATGGTCAAGCGCCTGCACGAGTACAAGCGCCAGTCCCTCAAGATCCTCGCGCTGATCGCCAAGTACGCCGACATCAAGTCCGGCCGCGTCTCCGCCGACGATGTGCTTCCCCGCACCGTCATCTTCGGCGCCAAGTCCGCCCCGGGCTACTACCTCGCCAAGATGACCATCCAGCTCATCAACAACGTCGCCCGCGTCGTCAACAACGACCCCGACGTCAAGGGCAAGCTGCACGTCTTCTTCCCCTGGAACTACAACGTCCGCCTCGCCCAGCACCTCATCCCAGCCACCGACCTCGACGAGCAAATCTCCCAGGCCGGCAAGGAGGCGTCCGGCACCGGCAACATGAAGTTCGCCCTCAACGGCGCCCTCACCGTCGGTACGTTGGACGGTGCGAACGTCGAAATCCGTGAGCGTGTCGGCGCCGAGAACTTCTTCCTCTTCGGCATGACCGTCGACGAGGTCGACAAGCTCTACGAAGATGGCTACTCGCCGGCCAAGTACTACGAGGCCGACCCCCGCCTGAAGGCCGCCATCGACATGGTCTCCGACGGCACCTTCTCCAACGGTGACCGCAACACCTACGCCCCCCTCGTCGCCGACTGGCTCACCAAGGACTGGTTCATGACCCTCGCGGACTTCACCGCCTACTCCAGCATCCAAAGTGAGATCGAAGCCCTCTACCGCGACCCCCTCGAGTGGAACCGCAAGGCCGTCCTCAACGTCGCGAACTCGGGCTACTTCAGCTCCGACAGGTCGATCCAGGATTATCTCGACAACATCTGGCACACCTCCCCGTTGGCCTGATTACGGAGCGTCCTCGTCGTTGCTCCTCAGTCGCGGTACCTTTGTACCGTTTCCTTCGGTGCGCCTAGAGGACGCACACGTAATCAGTCCAACGGGCTGCGCCCGCTTGCCGACTGACGGCGTGTAACGTGATTCGCCCCCGCTGGCGGGGGCGAATTTTGTTTTACATCACTGCGCAGCGCGGCGAATGGCGAACACGGCGACTGCGGCGATTAGCAGCAGGAAGCCGCTTGCAAGCATCGCCATCACCGGGCTTGCTCGGCGTGGTCGGCTGCTGGCCACCATTCGACGCGATCGCGACCGCGAACGACGCGGATACGCCTGAGTCTCGATGTTCAATGATCCGGAAAGATCGTAATCCAAGGTCTTCGCCTCATCGAACGTCCAGTTCACCCAAGGCTCGGGCTTCACACTGCCCTTGGACTGCCAGTCGCCCCACGCGGTGTCGGTATTGCCATCGCATAGGTTCGGAACCGGCGTCTTGCCTTGCGAATACGACGCTTCGGGCTTGCCGGCACCGCATACGTTGCTGCCGTTTTTTCGATCGTGGCGGCGGTGGGGCATGTCTCGACGAAGAGGGGCAAGGTTGGAACCGCCATGCAGTGAGCCATCCAGAGCCTCAATGCGGCACAACATGCGAAAAGAGCCTGTCTGCGAAATGCAGACAGGCTCTTTTCGCGGACACATGTGTGCCTACAACGATTGACTGTTAAATGAACTCAGGCGGCTTCCGGGGCTGCTTCGGCCTCATCGGCGTCGCCCTTGTCGGCGTCCTTGGTCAGGCCAAGGTCGACCGGGGATGAGCTGTTCTCCCAAGGCTCCTCCCACGGATCATAATCCGGGTTCTGCTGCTTGTAGATGTACAGACCAACCACGGCGGCCAGCAGCGCACCAAAGAACAACGCAAAGAACTTCCAACCGTTTGAAGACTTGTTCTCCATGACGGCTCCTTTCCCAATCCTGGTTGGCTTGCCCGTTCAAAACCAACTCTGGGTTCCATCTTAATTCCAAAAATGTGGCGATTGCGTGCGGGAATGCTTTTGCTTTGCCGGCGGTGCGCACGACGAGCCGGGAGCGTGTTGTTTCACCGTCCGGCGAGGAGATGCGATTCCGCTACAGTAGATGACATGAGTAATGGCCGATTCAGTTTGTTTCCCGGTGCGCCGTCGGCGCACAACCTGTTCTCCAAGCGGGCGATTCAATATCAGTGGCGGTCGAACGGCCCTGTGTTCACCAGCGCGATCATCATCGCGTGCGTCGCCGTGTGGGTTGTCGAGATGGTGTTCAGCCTGTTCTGGCCTCTTGGACTCGCAACCATGATCTATTACGGCCGGTTCGACCCGATGACGGCGGTCGCACAACCGTGGATGTTCCTCACGTCGATGTTTCTGCATTCGCCGAAGTCGGTGCTGCATATCCTGTTCAACATGCTGGCGTTGTGGAGCGTGGGGCCGGTGCTGGAGAAGATGATGGGGCATTGGCCGTTTCTCGCGCTGTACGTGCTTTCCGGTTTGGGCGGCGGTCTTGGGCTGATGTCCTGGGCCGCGCTGTGGCCGGGTGGCACCGGGTGGCTTGGTGGTGCCTATGGCGCGTCCGGCGCGTTGTTCGGCCTGTTCGCGGCGATGCTGGTTGTGTACCGGCGCATCGGAGAGGATATCCGTTCGATGCTGGTCTGGATGGCGGTCAACTTCCTGATGCCGTTCCTGGTGGGCGGCATCGCATGGCAGGCTCATGTAGGCGGGTTCATCGTCGGCGGCGTGTTCACGTGGCTGCTGATTTCCGGCGTGCACGCGTTGCGCGGCAAGAGCCTGACGTTCCGGACGATGGTGTACGGGGCGGTGGTGTTGGCGCTGATCGTCGCAGGCGTGCTGGTCTGTAATCTGAGCAATCCGGCTCTGACGTACATCATGTGATTGGCCTCTTACCCGGTGAAAGTCCCACCTGGCGCGACGTGTTCGAGAACAGCAGGCGCCGTTACGGGTACAGGCGCGTCCACCTGGAATTGAGGGGTGCGGGCGTCGTCGTGTCCGCCAAACGGGTCATGCGCCTGATGACCCGGCACGGGCTCGTGCCCGTGTCCAGGAGCGTGAGGCGCTACTCCTCGTACAGGGGTGAGATCGGCGAGGCGCCCGTCATCCACTCGGACCGCGGCTGCCACTACCAGTGGCCGGAATGGATACGCATCTGCAAGGGCCACGGGCTGATCCGCTCGATGAGCGCGAAGGGCTGCAGCCCGGACAACGCGGCCGCGGAGGGGTTCTTCGGCCGTCTCAAGCAGGAGTTCTTCCACAAGCGCGACTTCACGGGCGTCACGGTCGACGGGTTCGCCGACGATGCTCGACGAGTACATGACATGGTACCGCGACGAACGCATCAAGACCGAGTACGGGATGAGCATCATGGACAGGCGCATCAAGCTGGGGCTCGTCGGCTGAACACATGTGATAACCTGCCAGACAACCATACAGACAACGAAGTCCAACAAAACGTCACCGCCCCCGAGCTTGTGATGGGACTTTTGTGGGGTGGACGGGGCACTGGAGAATGGCTCGGGGCGGAGGCGTCGCACCAATGTGAATTACATGCGTGTAGTTTTCCACATGATGTGGAGAACTTTGTGGACAACTTGGGTATAAGTTGGGTATAACTCGTGGATAACTATGGTGAATAAGTCCGTGTGAGCTCTAACAATGTTGGAAATAATGGGTTTTGACACATTGTGGACAATGTGCACAATGCGAATAAGAGTTATCCACAATTGTGTATAAGTATGTGAATAATGTGGATAACATGGGGAAAACCGGTGGATAGACAGTGCACAACTTGATTTGCGGAGCATCCGTTACGGGTCTCGAAGCCAGGGTGCGATGACGCTGCCGGGATACCATGACACTATGGATATTTCGTCTCAGACCAGTCAGTTCATTGCGGCGCACCGCAATCAGGATGTGCGCGACCTGGCGCTCAGCGCCAAACGCGTGGACGGGCTTGACCTGCCATTCGCGCTCGACCAGATCGCCGGCTGGCAGACTGCGTGCCGCAAGCTGCCGCAATGGGCCGAGACCGACGGCATCGTCTATCCGCCGCACATCTCCATGGAACAGTGCTCTTCCCAGTTCGCCGCGCAGTACAAGGCCGGCATCGCAAGGCGCGTAGCGGGCGCCGGCGGTGCGATGGTCGATCTGACCGGCGGATTCGGCGTCGATTGCTCGTATATCGCGCGTGGATTCAGCCGGGCGGTCTATGTGGAGCGCCAGCCTCACCTGTGCGAGCTCGCGGCTCATAATTTCCGGGCGCTGGGGCTCCCGCACATGGATGTGATCAACGGCGATGCGGAGGATTGGCTGCGCGGCGTCGTTGATTCCCGCGCCGCCTCCGCAGACTCGGCCGCAGTCGATTCAGCTACAGCCGTTCCCATCGCGCTGATCTACCTCGACCCCGCGCGACGTGACGCGCATGGCGGCCGAACCTATGCCATCGCCGACTGCACGCCGGACGTACTCGCGCTGAAAGACCGTCTGCTGGCCGTTTCGCCGCACGTCATGGTCAAGCTGTCTCCGATGCTGGATTGGCGAAAGACGGTTGCGGACTTCAACGGTTCGGTCGGCGAAGTGCATATCGTCTCCACAGGCAACGAATGCAAGGAACTGCTGCTGGTGCTCGACCGCGGTTCGCACGACGCCGTATGCGTGATCTGCGTCAACGATGGCGACGTATTCGGATACGTCCATGACATGAAGACCGGCGCGGATTCTGACGGCGTGGTCCTCGCCTCCGCAGGAGAAAAAGGCAGTCAGGGCGGGTCTGCAGAGCCGTCACACGCCGCTCCGGAACAGCCCAGGTATCTGTACGAGCCGAACGCTTCGCTGATGAAGGGCGGCTGTTTCGCGCTGCTGGAGGACCATTATGGTATGCGCCAGATCGGCCCGAACAGCCACCTGCTGATATCGGGCACGCCGGCGCCGCAGTTTCCCGGCCGGGGATTTGTCATTGAAACCATCGCGGGTATGGGCAAGAAAGAGCTGAAACGGGCTCTAGCGGGCGTCGACAGGGCGAATATCGCAGTGCGCAACTTCCCGTTGACCGCTGTCCAGCTGCGCAGGAAACTCAAGCTGGCAGACGGCGGCGATGTGTATCTGTTCGGCACGACGTCCGTCGATGGCCGTCATGTCATCGTCCGCACCGTGAAGCAGTGAAACCGCGAAAAGGGTATGACAACAACACAGTTTGGCGGTGGCGCAGCACCATGCCGCGCCACCGCCAAACCGTAACGTCGCTTACCGTCGATATGGAGCTGGCTGCCGCGAGGGGATCTCGCCGCTCAGCGCCACCACATCGTCATGATGAATCCGACCATAATGATCGCGAAGGCGATTGCCAGGTTCCAAGCACCGATACCCGGGATCGGCCACGTGCCGTTCGGCGACAGGTAGTAGACCACGGCCCAGATCAGGCCGATGATCATCAGCGCGCAGAACAGCGGGACGAACCAGCGCGGGTTCGACTTGGTGCCCTTGATGGTCTCCTCGACGCGGCGCGTGTTCTCCGCCTGCCGCGACATCATGCGCTGCATCTGCGGGGTCATCTCTGACTTGTCGGCGGTGGCGTTGAGCACCGCCTGCACCTTGTCCATGGAGACGCCGTAATCGTCATCGGCCTCGTCGGTCTCGTTGGCGTCGGTCTCGTTGGTGTCCGTGTCCTTGACGTCGGCGTCGGTCTCGGCCTGCCAGTCCTTCTGGTCTTCCGAGTCGGTTTCGTGCAGCTCTGTGTCAGCCATAAGCGTAGTCTCCATTCAATAGGCTAAAAAATCATAATAGCGGTTACACTCGAAAGTTGAACACACTGGGAGGAATCATGGCCAGACACACCAGCAGGCACGCCGCCCGGCGCACGTGGCTCGGCGGCTTCGCGGTGTGCCTGATCGTGGCTTTTTCCGGGTATCTGCTGGTGACGAACGTGCGCGTGAACCGCACGGCAACGGTCACTTCCGACACGGCGGATCTGGTGGAGCAGCGCGTGGAGCATGTCGACCAGCTGCAGAAGGACATCACCGACCTGAGCGCGCAGATCAACACGCTGAAGGATTTCGCCAACAACAGTGGCTCCTCCGAGCAGCCCTCTGGCACGAGCGACCCCAAGCCCAGCGACACCGAGGACGCGGGCTCCGGCACCATACTGCCGGCGGTGCACGGTCCCGGCATCACCGTGACCCTGAACGACTCCCCGTTGTGGGAGAACATGGTGGACAGCTCGGGCTCGGCCGCGAACATCAACGATTATGTCGTGCATCAGGAGGACGTGGAGGCTGTTGTCAACGCCCTGTGGGCGGGCGGCGCGGAGTCGATGATGATCATGGACCAGCGCGTGTTGTTCAATTCCGCAGTGATCTGCCAAGGAAATGTGCTTCTATTACAGGGCAAGAAATACTCGCCGCCGTTCACCGTGTCGGCGATCGGCCCCACAGATGCCATGATTCGGGCTTTGGACGACTCGAACGCGGTCAAGTTGTATAAAGAGTATGTCAGCGCATTCGGATTGGGATGGAAAGTGGAAAAAAAGGACGATCTCGTGTTCGGGCAGTCTGCGGCGACGCTGCAGCCGTTGCGGTATGCGTCCGTGGTCAAGGACGGGAGCGAGGAATGAAGCATTCGCGCAACTCTCAACAGATTCAAGGCGATTTTCAGGATTTCGAGGCGCCTGCCCCTGCTGAACCGGAGTACGCCGGGGAAGTGACCATGGCGCTGCCTCCGGTGCCGATGCCCGATCCGAACGCCCGGCGCGGCCTCGCGCAGCCGGCGGCCAAGCGCAGCGTTCTGTGGTCGGTGCTGGGGATTCTCGGCGAGGTGCTGATGACGCTGGCGGCCGTCTGCGCGCTGTACGTGGTATGGCAGATGTGGTGGACCGGCGTCCAGTCCGAGCACACGCAGGTCGAGACCCGCCAGTCGGCGTCATGGTCCGATCCGGCCGGCGGCGACAGCTCGAAGGTCGCCAAGGCGCAAAGCGGCGACGTGCCGGTCCAGCCGACGAGCGCAAGCGATGGCGAGCTCATCGCACAGGTGTACGTGCCCCGGTTCGGCCAGGGGTGGGTGCGTAACGTGGTCGAAGGCACGGACGAGGCCGAATTGTCGCTGCACGGTCTGGGACATTATCCGTCCACGCAGATGCCCGGTTCAGTCGGCAATTTCGCGGTCGCCGGCCACCGCAACGGCTATGGTCGACCGCTGGGAGACGTCGACCTGCTGCAGGAGGGCGACGCGATCATTGTGCGTACCAAGGACTACTGGTACGTGTACAAGTACACGACACACAAGATCGTCACCCCGGAGCACTCCGAGGTCATCGCCGCTAACCCGGAGGATCTCAACACGCCTCCCAGCAAGCGCATGATCACACTGACCACGTGCGAGCCGAAATACACCACGGCCACGCATCGTTGGATCAGCTATGGCGAGCTGAGCTATTGGGCCAAGGTCTCGGATGGCGTGCCGCAGGAGCTCGCCACGTCGTCGAACTCGGCGAAGGTGGCGTTCTCCAGCAGCAACACGAGCCAGTCGTTCGTGTCCAAGCTGGGCACGCTGCAGCCCATCGTGCTGTGGGCGCTGGTGGCGTACCTGGTGCTGTACATCGCGGCCCTGGTGGCCTGGCGGTACCCGGTGCTGCGCGAGATTCGCGCCGGCAAGCGCCGCCGTCCGGACGCGAGCATCTACGGATGGCTGCTGCGTCACCAGCCCGGTCCGCTGGTAATCAGGTGGGCGCTGCTGATACTGCTGCTGTTCATCGTCAGCGTGGCGCTGATTCAGTGGGCGTGCCCATGGGCGGCAAGCAACATCCCCATCCTGCAAAGCATGTCGAATTACGCGGTCGATTAGCGGCATGGCCGGTTGGCGGCGATAATGGGAACGTATGGGATGGCGGTCGGCGCTCGCCGGTGCCATCCCATAATCAGAACGAGACGAGGAGCGTCATGACGGATTCGGCACGCATTGTGGTGGTGGACAATTACGATTCGTTCGTATACACCATCGTTGGATATCTGAAAACCTTGGGAGCGACGGTCGATGTGGTGCGCAACGACGCAATAGACCCCTCAGATGCCTCTGTGCTGGACGAATATGACGGTGTGCTTATTTCCCCCGGTCCGGGCGCTCCGGCGGATTCTGGGGCCAGCGAGGACGTTATTCGGCTATGCGCCAAGCTCGGCAAGCCCATGTTCGGTGTGTGCCTTGGCCTGCAGGCGCTCGCCGAGGTGTTCGGCTGCACGGTCAGCCACGCGCCCACCATCATGCACGGCAAAACCAGTCTCGTCGAGCATATCGATGATGAGATCTTCGCCGGTGTTGCCAATCCGATGACCGCGACCCGATATCATTCGCTGGCCGTCGAGCCCGACACCGTGCCTGATGACCTGGTCGTGACGGCGTGGACGAAGGATGACCATATCGTTCAGGGCATCAAGCACCGGTCGTTGCCGATGTATGCGGTGCAGTTCCATCCTGAATCGGTGATGACGCAGGACGGCTACCGGCTGCTCGCCAACTGGCTCGCCGTCTGCGGGCAGACCAACGCCGTGGCCAAGTCCATCGGTCTGCAGCCCAAGGTCAACCGCTGACACGCACGTGTGTGTGGCGCCGCGCGTGACGCGCATGACAACGATGATGGCCCGTGGCATGAGGAATGCCACGGGCCATCATGTGTTCTGGGCCGATGTGTGTAGACCGCGCGGCTGGGTCGCCCGTCTGGCCGATCGACCCGCCGCGATTGCCGGTTGCGCTTACCGGCCGTCAGGCGGCCGATCGGTCACACCGCAATGGCAACCACGGCCATTCCCGGCGGTTCAGTTCCCACCTGTCGTCGTGCCGCCGTTGCCGTTGTTGTCGGGATCCTCGGTGGTGGGCTTCTTGACGGTGACCGAGATGGTGCTGCCCTTGTCGACCTGCGTGCCGGCCGCGGGATCCTGCGTCTCGATGACCGCATCATCGGTCGCGTCGCCGGTGACCTTCAGCGTGAAGTCGCTGCCCAGCGTGGCCTTGGCCTTGGCGATCGTGTTGCCGAGGAGATAGGGCACGCTGACCTGCGGCTTGCCGGTGGACACGTAGACCGTGATCTGCGAGCCTTGCAGCACCAGTTCTCCGGAACCAGGGCTGACTCGCGTCACCGAGCCCTTCTCCACCTTGTCCGAGGCCTCCTGCTCGACGACCGGCAGGAACTTCATGGACGAGAGCTTGTCCAGCACCGTGTCCTTGGGCTGGCCGACCAGACCGTCCGGCACCTTGGTCATGCCCGAGGAGATGTACAGCGTGATCGTCGTGCCCTTGGGCTGCGACGTGCCGGAGGCCGGGTCGGTGCTCACGACCTTGTCCTTCTCGATGGTGGCGCTGTCGGCGGTCTTCGTGACGGACGACACCTTGAAGCCCAGTTTCTCCAGCGCGTTGCGCGCATCCTCCTGGGTGTAGTCGCTCAGGTCGGGCACGGTCACCGACTTGGGGCCTACGGAGAACCAGACCTTCACGTCCGAGCCTTTGACGGCTTGAGTGTCGCCCTTGGGGGACTGCTTGGTGAACGTGCCGGCGGGTTCACCGGAATCCGAATCCTGCATCTCAACGAAGTTGAACCCGGCCGAGGTAACCTTTTCCTTCGCCTGCGCCTTGGTCATCGTCGCCGTGATGGTGGGCACGGTGCCCATCTCCGTGGCGGATTCGCGGCTCATGGTGTAGATCACGCCGAAGATGATCGCCAGCAGCACCACGCCGCTGATGATCGACGCGATGATGATCTTCTTCTTGCGCTTCTGCCTGGCCGCCTCCGCGCGTTGCTCGGCGCGAGACTTGACCGCCAGGGCCTCGTTCGGGTTCTGCGCCGGAGGCACCATCTCGAACTGGCCGGTCGCCGGGTTGTACGCCTGCGTGGGCTGACCCGCGCCGACAGCACTCATCGGCACGGTAGCGCCGCCGTCCTGCTGCTCCGCGGCCTTGCGGGCCTTCACGTTGGCCAGATCGGTCAGCGGGTTGAACGCCGCCGCGACCGGCACGCCGCCGTTCATGAACGTCAGGATATCGTTCTTGAATTCGGCCGCCGTCGCGTAACGGTTCTGCCGATCCTTCGCCATCGCCTTCGCGCAGATCGAATCCCACATGCGCGGCAGGCCGGGCACGAGCGTGCTGGGCGGCGTCGCCACCTCCGACACGTGCTGATAGGCGATCGCCACAGCCGAGTCGCCGGTGAACGGCGGACGGCCGGTGAGCATCTCATACAGCACGCAGCCGGCCGAGTACAGGTCGGAGCGCATGTCGACGGTCTCGCCGCGAGCCTGCTCGGGCGAGAGGTACTGCGCGGTGCCGACCACGCCCTGGGACTGGGTCATCGTTGCAGCGGAGTCGTCGAGCGCGCGGGCGATGCCGAAGTCCATGACCTTGACCACGCCCTGCTCGGAGATCATGATGTTGCCGGGCTTGATGTCGCGGTGGACGATGCCCATGTGATGCGAGTATTCGAGCGCGTTGAGCACGCCGAGCATCACCTGTTCGGCGTCTCGCTGGCTGAGTGGGCCGTTCGCCTTGATTACGTCACGCAGCGTCTGGCCCTTGACGAACTCCATCACCAGGTACGGCAGCCGCTCCGTGCCGCCGCTGTCGGTCATCACGGTCTCCTCGCCGGAGTCGTAGATGTTGACGATGTTCGGGTTGTTCATCTGCGCCACGGAGTGCGCTTCGCGGCGGAATCGGGACAGGAAGATCTTGTCGTTGGCCAGGTCGGCGCGCATGATCTTGATCGCCACCGTACGTCCCAGGCGCGTGTCCAATGCCACGCGCACTTCGGCCATGCCTCCACGCCCTACAAGTTGGCCGAGCTGATAGCGGCCGTTCGCCAGCGATGCCGGCATATTGCTGCTCATAGCTATTCCTCTCGATTCTTCGGGTCGGTCGTCGCCGTATGCCCGCCAAATTGGTTACGGTTCATGGTGATCAGCGTCGCCGTGTGCGGTGTGCTGGATACGCGGCGGGGCATGCGCCCGCCAAGTCCCATGATGGTCTCATCCATCTGCGCGGTCTCCTGATCGAGCAGACGTCGTTCTATGCGCGACAGCGTGCGCGAAACGGTCAGCGCGTCCTTCGGACGGTCAAGCGGATCCTTGGACAGCATCGACATGACGAACTGCCGAAGCTGCACATCTATGGAATCCGGCAGCGGGGGCACCGGGTCGTTGACGTGTGCGGCGGCGATGTCGACCGGCGTGGTGCCGGTGAACGGCCGATGCCCGCACAGCCCTTCGTACGCGACGACGCCCAGCGAGTAGATGTCGGATTGCGGCGTGGCCTGTTTGCCTTGCGCCTGCTCGGGGGAGATGTACTGCGCGGTGCCGACGACCATGCCATCCTGCGTGATCTGCTCCTGGTTCGTGGAGTAGGAGACGCCGAAATCGGTGATTTTCACCTCGCCCGTAGTGGAGACCATGATGTTGGCCGGCTTGACGTCGCGGTGGATCACGCCGTGGCTGTGCGCCACGAACAGGCCGCGCGCGGTCTGGATCAGTAGCGGCAGCAGTTCCGTCGCGGGCAGCGTGCCACGGTCGCGGTAGATGTCGGCCAGCGAGTCGCTGGGCACGTACTCCATGATGAGGAAGCCGATGCTGTCGTGCTCGTAATACTCGAACAGCGCGGCGATGTTGGGGTGCGCCAGATTGGCGGAATTGTGCGCTTCCGCCCGCAGACGGTGCAGCTTGGCCTCGACGTTGCCCTGATCGTCGCGCAGCGCCTTGATGGCGACGGGACGGTTGAGCTGGATGTCGTGGCCTTTCCACACCTCTCCCATGCCGCCCTGCGCCAGTCGGCGATCCAGGCGGTAACGGCGGTGGATGAGTTGTCCTTCGACGAGTTTCATTGTTTCAGGGCCTCCTCCATCAGTGAACGCATGATCGGTCCGGCGGCTTCCACACCGTACTGATTGACATTATGGATAACAACGGAGACCGCGATCTTCGGGTTGTCGGCGGGGGCGAACCCGATAACCCATGCGTCGTTGGTCTGGTTGGAGCTGCCGATCTGCGCGGTTCCGGTCTTCGCCGCGACCTTGATGCCGCTCAGCTGCAGGCTGGGCGCGTCATGCTCGACCACCGACTGCATCATCTGGTTGAGCTTGGACGCCGTGCTGGAGCTGAACGCGGTGGACATCACTTCGGGCGTGGCTTCGGACAGCGTACTCAGGTCGCTGGCCCGCACGCGGTCCACCAGCGTCGGCCTCATGAGCTTGCCGTCGTTCGCGATGGCCGCGGCGACCATCGCGTTCTGCAATGGCGTGGACAGCACGTCGCCCTGGCCGATGGACGCCAGCGCCACCTTGTCGTCGGACAGCGTGTCGGGGAACTTGGCGGCGACGGACTTCATCGGGCGCCCGGACGACGAGGTGCCGTCGATGGTGATCGAGCTTCCGTAGCCGAGCTTCTTCGCCTGCTCGGCGATCTTGTCCTGGCCGAGTTTCACGCCGAGCTGGGCGAACGCGGTGTTGGACGAGTATGTCAGCGCGTCCTGCAGCGTGATCTTGCCGTCGATGCCGTTCGCCGCGGTGGTGGTGTTGGTCAGGTTCGTCGAGGTTCCGGGCAGCGTATAGCTCGCTCCGGCGGGAATCTGCGTATCGGTGTCGTAGTCGCCGGATTCCAGCGCCGTCGCGGCGACGATGGTCTTGAACGTGGATCCGGGCGGGTACAGCTGCGAGGTCGCACGGTTGATCATCGGGCTGTTGGCCTGCGCGGCGAGTTTCGAATAGTTCGCGGTGGCTTTCTTCGTGTCGTGCGTGGCGAGAGCGTTCGGATCGTAGCTGGGGGCGCTCGCCAGGGTCAGGATGCGGCCGGTCTTGACCTCGATGACCACTGCGGCGCCGTCGTTGCTGCCGAGTTGCTGGTAGGCGAGCTGCTGCAGCTTGGGATTGATGGACGTCTCGATGGACGCGCCCTTGTTCTCGACGCCGGTGAACAGCGATCTCAGCTGATCCCAGAACAGCGCGTCCGCCTTGCCGCTCAGCAGCTTGTTGCGGGATGATTCGATGCCGCGGTCGCCGCGCTGGGTGACCGAGAAGAAGCCGGTCACCGGGGCGTACACCGGCCCGTTCGTGTAGGAACGCTGGTATGAGAACACGTCGTTGACCGGGGTCGACTGCGCGAGGATCGTCCCGTCGGACGCGAGTATGGCGCCTCGGGGAGCGCCGTATTCCTGATACAGCGCCCTTGCGTTGCGCGGGTCGGAGCTCAGCGAGTTGGCGCGGATGGCGGTGATGATCGTGGTGGACATGCCGAGTACCACGAACAAGGCGATGACGGCGGTGAACAGCTGTCTGAGGTATTTGTTCATCGCGCACCTGCCTCGATGATTTCCGTGGTCTGGTTGTTCGCCGCCGCGTGGCGGGGTTCCGGTTGCCGCTCGGCCTGCGGTTCGCGTTCGGGTGCGGACTCCTTGTCAGTGCGTTCCTTCAGCTCGCGGTCACGCAGCACCGCCAGCGCCTCGTATTGGAACGTGTCGGACAGTGTGTCCGGCTCCGGGCGGTTCGCCGCGTTCGAGATGATCATCAGCAGCGCGGCGAGCAGGTAGTTCGCGATCAGCGATGAGCCGCCGGCGGCCATGTACGGCATGGTCATGCCGGTCAACGGGATTACCAGCGTGATGCCGCCGACCACGGTGAACACCTGGAAGGCCATCGTGAACACCAGTCCGGAGGCCAGCAGCTTGCCGAACCCGTCCTTGATCTTCATGGCGGTGATGAACCCGGACGCGATGATCAGCAGGTACAGCACCAGAACGGCCATCAGACCGGTCAAGCCCAGCTCCTCGCCGACCGACGAATAGATGAAGTCGGAATTCGCGAACGTGGTCAGCCCCGGCTGCCCGTGACCCAGGCCGGTGCCGGTCATGCCGCCGGAGGCCATGCCGAAGATGCCCGTGACCAGCTGCCACGAGCCGCCTATGCGGTTGTACTGCTCGTCGCTGAACGGGTGCAGCCATGAGTCCACGCGCTGGCCGACGTGGCTGAACACGCTGGCCGCGGCGACCGCGCCCACGGCGAACGCGATGAAGCCGATGACGATCCAGCTTCTGCGCCCGGTGGCCGCGTACAGCATTGCGACGAACATCGCGAAGAACATCAGCGACGTGCCCAGATCGCGCTGCATGATGAGCACGCCCATCGAGATCAGCCACACCATGATGATCGGACCGAGGTCCTTGATGCGGGGCAGCTGGAGTCCCAGCACCTTCTTGCCTCCCACGGCGAGCTGGTCGCGGTGGTCGAACAGGTAGGCGGCGAAGAAGAACGCGAGGAACAGCTTGGCGAATTCGGCGGGCTGCAGCGAATATCCGCCGATGCGGATCCAGATCTTGGCGCCGTTGATGTTGCGCCCCAGACCGGGGATCATGGGCGACAGCAGCAGTATCAGGCCTATCACCATGTTCACGTACGAGTATTTGCGCAGCACACGATAGTCGCGCATGACCGCCACGAGGATGCCACACAGCGTCAGGGCTATGCACAACCAGATCAGCTGCCTTGAGCCGACCGAGGAATTACCGGACTTGTCGATGCGCGCGATCATCACCACGCCGATCGCGGTCAGCATCAGCACGCATGGCAGAATCGCCTGGCTGGCGTACGGCTTGAACCGCAGCAGCAGTCCCCACAGCACGAGGAACAGCGCGCCGACCACGGCCAGCAGGCCGATGTAGTTGGCGGGGAAGTGGCCGTAGACGCGCAGGAACATCTGGTAGAAGGCGACGACGCTGATCAGCATGGCGAACAGCAGCAGCGACGCCTGACGGAGACGTATGGGGATCATTGGGCGTCACCGCCGTCTGTGCCGGTGGACGATGCGTCCGTGCCGGTATCGCCCGCGGTGCCGCCCGCGGTGCCGCCGTCGGTCTGGCTGCTGCCGGCGCTTGAGTCGCCGTCCGTGCCGTTCGACCCGGATGAGTCGGATGAGTCGGATGAGTCGGACGTGCCGTTGCCCGCGTCGCCGGACGACTTGGACGTGTTGGAATTGTCGTTGAAGTTGCTTTTCTCCTGACGGATGACCTGCACGTGCTGGATGGCCTCGTCATAGCTGTTGAAGGTGATGCCGTCCTGCAGCTGGTCGCGCCACGCCTGCGGCAGCGAGTCGATGTCGATGTTCGTGCGCTTGACCTCGTGCGACAGCGCCAGGCCGAACACGTTGGTGTTCACGCCTTGGTACACGGCCACCACGCCGTCTGCGTTGCCGATGAAGTATTTCGTCTGGCTCCAGCGGTAGGCGCCGAAAGCGCCGCCCGTGGCAAGCGCGAGCGCGGCGATCACGATGAGGATTGCGATCAGACGATTGCGGCGGCCGCGCTTGCGCGTCTCCTTGCGCTGCGTCTGCCGCTCGTGATGGATGGCCTTGGCGACGTCGGGATCGTTGGGATCGTCGGTGACATGGCCGTCACGCTTCTGGATGACCGGTATCTCGCCGGTGTCGGGGTTGGCGCGTTCGCCGTTCTCCTCGCGCACGGCCGACGGCTGCGCGACGCGCGGCGACGGCTGCGAGGCGGGCTGGCTCTGTATCAGCGCGGCGGCGCGTTGCGCTGGCGATGCGTTCGCGTCGCGCAGCATGGGCGCGGTGGCGACAGGCTCGTTGAGGATGTCTGCGATGGGCTCCAGGCTGGCGCTCGCCGCTCCGGCGACCAGTGGGGTCTGGTGGGGCAGGTCGAAGGCATCCGCGTCGAGAGCCAGCGTGGCGTCGGCGATGACCGCGGTCACGTTGTCGGTGCTGCCGGCCTTCAAGGCCATCGAAACCAGCTGCTGGGCGCATTCCTCCTGATCGGAGTAGGCGGTGAGCGTCTGCTCGATGGTGGAATCCTCCAGCACGCCGCACAGGCCGTCGGAGCACAGCATCCAACGGTCGGTTGGATGGGCGGCCCGAATGGCGATGTCGGGGTGCGGATCGATGTCGAAGTCGCCGAGCACGCGCATGACGACGTTGCGCTGCGGATGGTTGCGCGCCTCCGTGGGGCTGATGCGGCCTGTGTCGATGAGATGCTGAACGTAGCTGTGGTCCTGCGTCATGCGGGTCAGGCGACCGTCGCGCAGCAGGTACGCGCGCGAGTCGCCGATGTGCGCGAGCACCCAGTAGCCCGCGACCAGCGCCACGGCGGTCACCGTGGTGCCCATGCCGGCGAGCTTGCGCTCGCGCTTCGCCTTGCCGACGATCGCGTCGTGCGCGGCCATGACGGACGTTTCCATCATCCGGGCGACGGTGCTCACGTCGCCGTTGACGTCATCGTGCTCGATGTGGGCGAGTGAACGGATGGCGATGGTCGAGGCGGTGTCGCCGCCGGCATGGCCACCCATGCCGTCGCAGATCGCGATGAGGTGCTCCCCGGCGAACGCGGAATCCTGGTTGTTGGAGCGCACGGTGCCGACGTCGGACACCGTGGTCGAGTACAGGAACAAGGTCTGTGATGCAACGGAATTTGGCATGAGCCGTCACCTCAATTCGAAGGTGGTGGCGCCAATGCGCACCGGCATGCGCGGGGGCAGCAGCATGGGCATGTTCAGCCGCTGCTGGTTGACGATGGTGCCGTTGGTGCTTCCCAAATCCTCGATCGCCCATTGACCGGAGGCGGGATCCTTATATATGCGGGCGTGATGCGAGGAGACGAATTCGTCGTCGAGCACCACGGTGTTGGACGCGGCGCGTCCCAGCGTGATGGATTCGCTGGTCAGCGGCACGGAGGCGCCGGCCTTCGGGCCATCGATGATGACCAGCAGTGTGGGACCGGATTGCGGCGTGCGCTGCTGGCTTTGGCGCGGCGGCGTAACGGGCGCGGTCTGTGCGGCGGCCGGGCCGGACGGTGCCGGGCCGTCAGAGGATTTCATCGCGCGCTTGTCTCGGCGGCGTCGGGCCCGCGACGGCTGCGGGCTGAACGCTTCGATGTCTTTGTGCAGCGATCGCACCGCAAGCCAGACAAAGACCCACAGCAGGATCAGGAATCCATACTTGAGGATCGCAAATGTCAGTTCGGTCATAACGGAAAGTCGACTCCTGGCTCGGGGTCACTCCTGCTCTCGTGAGGAAGCCCAGAACAGGATGCGGGTGCGGCCGATGGTGATGGTATTGCCGTCCAGCAGCGTCGCGGCCGGCACCTGATGGCCTTCGACGTACGTGCCGTTGGTCGAGCCCAGATCGCGCGCGATGACGCCGTTGGGGGTCAGGTCAATTTCCAGGTGCTTGCGGGAGATGCCGGGATCGTCGATGACGATGTCGCAGCCGGAGCCGCGGCCGATCACCGTCTTGCTCTCGGTGAGCAGGTAGGGGTTGCCGTTGATGTCAAGCATCGGATGGTCCTCGGCCTGGTCGGTGGTGGTCACGGGGACCGCGTTGCCCTGCACGGATTCGGAGCTCAGGTTGAAGCTGCCCTTGGGCAGGTCGAGGTCCTCCTCGAAGATGACCATCACGGGGCCGACGAACGCATAATGCTGGCTCTTGGCGTATTGCGTGAGGTTGTCCGCCAGCTCGTTGGCGAGCACTTCGCTGCCCCACTGTTCGATGCGATCGAAGTCAGCCGTGCTGAGCTTGAAACGGTATTCGTTCGGGGCTACCGTGCGGTCGCGGCCGACCGGCATGGCTTCGGCGTCGATCTCGCGCTCCAGGGCGCTGGAAAGGTCGACAGGCTTCAGGTCTTTGGAGCCGAACTTGGAAAAGACTCCGTTGACCGCGCCTTCTACACTTTTCTCAAAACGGTCGAGAACGCTCATGGTGATCCCTTTCTATATCCTTACCCATCCTATACGTCAGTGGGGAAGTCAATTGTGATTTCTGAGGAAAAAGCCTGTTTGAGCGCAAAATTTCCACTTCTGACACGGTGTTGTGGGGCGTGAGACCTATTTGGACCGATGCCGTCCGCCTGATGCGCCAGCCCGCGGGGCGATCATGGGGGAGGCAAGGGGGAGGGCGGCCGGCGTGGTTTGCCCAGTGCGGTGGCTACCGTGGTGGGCATGAACGATATGACGACTCTTCATGATGCAATCGGCGATTTTCCCCGCCGCAAGGCGCAGACGTTGCGGTTCTCCTGCGGTGCCCCGCGTTCCGCGACCGCGATTGGCGACGGTTCCCGCGTGCTGTTCCTGCGTTCCGACGGCCCTGAGGACCTGGTGACCTCGCTGTGGCTGAGCGTGTTCGACGCGGACGGCACACATCGGGAGGTGCTGCTGGCCGACCCGCGTGTGCTGCTTGCGGACGCTGATGACGAGGACGTGCCTGCCGAGGAGAAGGCCCGTCGCGAGCGCGCCCGTGAAGGCGGCTCGGGCATTGTCTCGTATTCGGTGGATGCGGCTGGCCGCCGTGTGGTCTTCACGATCAACGGTCAGCTGTTCCTGACCGAGATCGCCGAAGACGGCAGCGGTCGCACCCGTATGCTGGCGGCGGATGACATCGCCGCAGGAGAGGGTGCCACGCCGGTGCTTAATCCGCGCATATCGCCGGACGGCAGGCATGTGGCGTACACGACCGGCGAACATCTGATGCTGGTCGACATCGCGCCGCAGTGGCCGTCTGACAGTCGTCATGATGACGCCACCGACGACGACTGCGACGGCCAGCCGGCGCCGCACGCGCACGGCCACCGCTGCGGCGACGAGGATTCGGGCGCCCCCTACGACCCCTCCGCCGACAAGCTCAGCACGCTGTGGAGCGTGTATCCGGACGATGACGCCGACGAGAACACGTGGAAGATCGGTCTGGCCGAATTCGTCGCCGGCGAGGAGATGGACCGTTACGACGGCTTCTGGTGGGGGCCGGACTCCCGTCACATCATCTTCGAGACGTTCAACGCGGCACCTGAGCCGATGTGGTACATCAGCGACCCGGCGAACCCGCAGACGCCGGCCTCCGGCCGTCGATACGCGCGTGCGCTCACCAGCAACGCCGATGTGCGCCTGACGCTGGCGGAGCTCGCGTACGACGGGCATGACGAGTATGCGGGACTGGGCATCCAGCAGATCTCCTGGAACCGCAAGGACTATGAATATGTCGCCGCGGTGCACTGGTCCGCCGGCCATGAGCCATTGCTGCTGGTGCAGAACCGCCGACAGACGCGTGACCAGGTGCTCTCGGTGCATCTCGGCTCCGAGGCCTCTGCGGGCTCGGCGCCGGTCGGCTCCACGACCGTGCTGGAGGAGCATGCCAACGATCAGTGGCTCGACATCATCCAGGGCACGCCGGCCTTCACGCCGGACGGACGCCTGGTCTGCGCGCTCAACGACATGGACGCCGACACCAACCGGCTGACGGTGGACGGCCGCCCGTTCACGCCCGCCGGCTGGCAGGTGCGAGAGGTGCTCGACGTCACCGATGAGGACGTGCTGGCGGTCGTGCAGCGCACCCCGGAACTGGACGGATACGAGGCGCCCGACGGACTGAGCCCGTGGCGAGGCGACGCCGATGGCCATGACGCCCGCAGCTTCGACGTGGTGAGCTTCGATTATGATGGCAATGTGCTGCCGATGACCGCACGGCCCGGCTCCTGGTCGGCCAGCCGGCGCGGCGAGGGCCTGGTGGTCTCCGGGCGCGACATGGACTCGGCGAAATCCGTGATGTCGCACTCCTTCACGATGCGCCCGGTCGACGGGGGAGCCGTGCCGGAAAACGATGGCGATGGCTCCGCCGCGATGAGCACGCTCGTCTGCCCGATCGACAACCATGCCGCCGAACCCGGTTTCGCGCCGAACGTGCGCTTCGCCCGGCTCGGCGAGCATCGCTTGTACACGGCCATCATCGCGCCGAGCGCCGATAGCCCGTACGCGAAGGCCGACAAGCTGCCGGTGCTGCTCAAGCCGTACGGCGGCCCCGGATTCCAGCAGGTCGTGTTCAACCAGGCGTACTACTGGGACGCGCAGTGGTGGGCCGACCAGGGCTTCCTGGTCGTCACCGCCGATGGCCGCGGCACCACAGGCCGCGGGCCGCGATGGGACCGTGAGATCTTCGAGAACATGAAGGACGTCACGCTTGCCGACCAGGTGGAGGCGGTGCATGCGTTGGCCCAGGCCGTCGAGGAGCTGAACCGCGGCACCGCGCAGGACGGCGGCGCGTCACGCATCCCCGCCCCGGACCTCGACAAGGTGTGCATGATCGGCTGGTCGTACGGCGGTTTCCTGTCGGCGCTCGCGGTGCTGGACGCCCCGGACGTGGTCAAGGCGGCATGCGCCGGCGCCCCGCCCACCGATTGGACGCTGTACGACACGCATTACACCGAGCGTTACCTCGGGCTCGACCCGGCGGCGTACGAGCGCAACAGCATCATCGCCGACGCGCCGAAGCTCGCCCGCCCGCTGATGCTGATTCATGGCTTCGCTGACGACAACGTGACCATCGCGCACAGCCTGCGCCTCAGTCAGGCGCTGATGGCCGCCGGCCGTCCGCACACCTTCCTGCCGCTGACCGGAATCACGCATATGACCAATGACCCGGTCGTCGCGGAGAACCTGCTGACGCTGCAGCGCGACTTCCTGCGCGATGCCCTCGATCTGTGACCGGTCGCCCGTTTCGGGGCGGAATGGAACGGCATTCCGCCCCGAAACGCGGCAAATGCGACATCAGTGACGCTTGTGCACAGTATGTCCGATATCGCGTTCGACATATGGGCGGTTCGTGTCCACATATGACCTCGGCGGTGCGCTGTGGGCGAATCCAGCTCTTACGGCTGGGGATATACTCTCACTGAGCATGATCGGGCGGAACATACGAAACGAGGGGTTTGGTGCGTACGATTTGGCGAATATTCACGCGCGACCTCATGCGCATCCTGCGCAACCCGGTCGCGGTGGTGGCGACGCTGGGCGTGGCCATCATCCCCTCTCTGTATGCATGGTTCAACATCCTCGCCAACTGGGATCCGTATTCGTCGACCGGCAACCTCCAGGTCGCCGTCGCCAATGAAGACAAGGGCACTACATCAGATCTGGTCGGGCGGCTCGACGCGGGCAAGCAGGTTGTCAGCCAGCTCAAGAAGAACGACCGGCTCGGCTGGACGTTCGTCAGCGCCGACAAGGCCGTGGAAGGCGTGCAGTCCGGCGAATACTACGCGGCGATCGTACTGCCGAAGGACTTCAGCGCAAGCCTGATCAATTCGATCACCGGCTCTTCCGACAAGCCGAACATCATCTACTACGTCAACGAGAAAAAGAACGCCATCGCGCCGAAAATCACCGATACGGGCGCCACGACCATCGACTCCCAGATCAACGCGACATTCGTCTCCACCGTCAGCAAGACACTCGTCCAAACGATGACGAAAGAGGGCGGCAAGCTCAGCCAGTCCGCCGACGGCACGCGCACCAGCGTCGTCAACGACCTCAACGGCCTCATCGAGCAGCTGAACGACATCGACTCATCGCTCGGGCGCATGGGCGGCACGTTCGACGATGCGGAAAAGGGCATCAAACAGGCCAAGTCCACCGTCGCCTCGCTGAAACGTCAGATCTCATCCGCGCAGAAAGCCGCGAAACAGTCGCAGAAACTGCTCACGCAGGTGCAGGGCAGCGCCCAATCGTTCTCGTCGTCGCTTGCGGGCGCGTTCGACAACGGATCCGTGCAGCTGTCCGGCATCGGCGTCAGCGTGAACAACGCGGCGGGAGACGCGCTCAGCGCCTTCAACACCGCACAAGGCAGCATCGACGACATCACCAACGCTCTGCAGAAGCCGATCGACGGCGCGGCTACGCTGTCCAGCGACCTCAAGGACGCGATGAACAAGGCCGGCATCGGCCGCGACACCGCCATCGGCAAGCAGATCTGGCAGCAGATAGACGCGCTCGACAAGACCGTGAACACCCAGCAGAGCCAGCTCGACGCCTTCCACAAGGACACGTCACAGTTCATCAGCTCCGGCAAGAGCGCGGCCACCAGCCTTTCGGACGCCACCAGCACCGCCACCGGCAGCGGCATCGGCATACTCAACCGCGCACGCACGACGCTCACCGGAACCGTCACCCCGAACCTGACCGCGGGATTGAGCAACTTCGCCACGCTCAGCGGCACAATCGACGGCACGCTGTCATCGCTGTCATCCACGCTCGGCCAGTCCGACAGCCTGTTTGACGAGCTGTCCGACACGCTGAGCCAGGCGAAAACCACCGTGGCCGGCACGCAGAAATCGCTCGCCGACCTCACCGACAGCGTCAGCGGCGTGCGCACCGACATCGCCGCGCTCGGCAGTTCGGCCACATACCAGAAAATCAAGCAGGCCCTGAACATCGACGGCGACAGCTTCGGCGAATTCATGGGCACACCGGTCAAACTGTCCACCAAAAGCGTCTACCCGATGGACAACTACGGCTCCGCGGTCACCCCGTTCTACACGAACCTGGCGCTGTGGGTCGGCGGCTTCGTGCTCATCGCCATCTACAAGCTAGAGGTCGACCGCGAGCGGCTCGGCGACGTGACCGCGTCGCAGGCGTATCTCGGGCGGTGGCTGCTGTTCGTGGTCGTCGGATTCCTCCAGGCCCTGATCGTCATGATCGGCGATCTGGTGCTCGGCATCCAATGCCAGCGTCCGGTGCTGTTCGTCCTCGCCGGTCTGTTCTGCTCGTTCGTGTACATCAACATCATCTATGCGCTCGCGGTCGCGTTCCGGCATATCGGCAAGGCGGTCGCCGTGATACTGGTGATCGTCCAGATTCCGGGCGCGTCGGGCCTGTACCCGATTGAGATGATGCCAGACTTCTTCCGGGAGCTGCACCCGTGGCTGCCGTTCACGTACGGCATCAACGCGATGCGTGGCCCGATAGCGGGACTCTACGGCAACCATTACTGGAGCGACATGCTGCATCTGTTCCTGTACCTGCCCGTCGCGCTGTTCATCGGGCTGGTCGTGCGCCGGTACGCGCTGAACCTGAACGCGCTGTTCGACCGGCGGCTGGCCGAGACCGACCTGATGATGACCGAGCACAACGCGATGGTCAACGAGTCGGTGAGCTTCTCTTCGATCCTGAACGAGTTCTCGAACACCGAAGAGCTTCGCAAGGTGATCCGCCGTCGCGCGAAACGGTTCTTCGGGCGCTATCCGCGGCTGATCCGCGCCGGGCTGGCCCTGCTGATCGTGCTGCCGTTCGTGTTCCTCATCCTGCTGTTCGTCATCCCGAACAAGGTGGCGATGCTGACGACGTGGATCCTGTCGATAATCATCATCGATGCCTTCCTGATCGTGGTCGAATACATGCGGGACCGGTACGCGCGGCAGCTGGGCGTCAGCGCCATGAGCGCGGACGCGTTCCGCGACGCCGTGCTGCGTGGATACACGCACCGGCACCTGACGTTCCGCACGTCCGGGAGGTCGCCGCGCAGGCATGCGGCCGTCTCCAAGGCGGCTCGGGACGACGGTGATGCCGGGGCCGCTGGCGACGGTGACATCGGGGAGCTCGGTGAACTCGACGGCCTTGACTGGCCGGCGCAACCGATTTCAGGCAATGACGATGCCGAAGGCGGCAATAACGGCAATGAGGAGAGCGCCGGGGAGACCACCGAGCAGATACCGCCCGCAGGGCATATGCCGTTCGCCGGGCAGGAGGACGAGACGCGATGAAAAATATCTGGAGGATCTTCACGCGCGACGTCTGCCACGCCACGCGCAACGTCATCGCGATCATCGTGGCCATGGGACTGATCATCGTGCCGGCGCTGTACGCCTGGTACAACATCGCCGCCAGCTGGGACCCGTACGGCAACACTAAATCGTTGAAAGTGGCCGTGGCGAACGTCGACAGCGGATACAAATCCGACCTGATCCCGGTGCGTGTCAACATCGGCGAGACCGTCGTCAGCTCGCTGCGCGCCAACCATGACCTCGACTGGCAGTTCGTCGACCGCGACACCGCGATCGACGGCGTGCATTCTGGCGAATACTACGCGGCGCTGATCATCCCCAAGCAGTTCAGCGCCGACATGATGACGCTGTTCTCGCCGGAAATGAAGCACGCCGAACTGGAGTACTACCTCAACGAGAAAATCAACCCGATCGCGCCGCACATCACCGATCAGGGCGCGTCCACGGTCGCCACGACCATCGACCAGACCTTCGCGAAGACCCTCGCGCAGGTCGCCCTCGACCTGGTATCCAGCCTGCTGAAATTCGCGCAAAGCCCGCAAATGAGCGAGTACGTATCCAACGCCACGAAACACATTTCGTCGATTTCGTCGCAGCTGAAGTCCGCCGCGTCACAGGCCGACTCCTACGCAAGCCTGATGGGCGCGACAGGCAAAATCATCAGCTCCACCGACCGTCTGCTCGGCTCGACCGGATCCAGCGCGTCGGACGCGAAGAAAGCGCTGAAACAGGGCACGACCGGCGTGAAAAGCCTGGACGAGGCCCTAGCCGGCGTCTCGACGAGCATGAGCTCGTCGCTGTCCGACGCCGCGGGAGCCTACGACACGATCAGCAAGCAGGTGGACACCGCGTTCTCCGACATGGGCTCCCAATTCTCCCAGATTACCGACAAGCTCACCACGCTGCAGCGCAACATCCAATCGCAGGCCGACACATTCGGCACATACGCGGAGGCGCTGCGCTCGCTGGCCGACGCCGCGCACCTGCAGGCGGTCAAGGACGCGCTCAACAACGCGGCTCAGCAGGCGCAGAACACGCAGAACGAGCTGCAGAAGGTCGCCGACAGCATCGGTGACGCCTCCAAGAAAATCACCGACGGCACCGCCAGCGCGGACGACACGCGCAAATCCCTGAAGAAGCAGATAGCCGCCGCGAAGCAGTCGATCACCGACATGGCGAACACGTACGACACCACGATCAAGCCGCAGCTCGACGAGCTGGGCAAGTCGATGAGCGATGTCGTCAAGCAGTCGGGGAGCGTCATCGACGGACTGGCCGCCACCGCCACCAGCATGTCCGGCCTGTCCGGCGACATCACCGGCAGCCTGTCCGACGTGCAATCCTCGTTGGGCGACGCGGCGACCACCCTGAACGCCTCGGCCGAGAAACTCGACTCGCTCAACAAGCAGCTGACGGCGGTCGTCGGAGGCAGCGGCATGCCCGATCTCTCGCAGATCACGTCAGCCGACCCCTATTCGATCGCCACACTGCTGTCCGCCCCGGTCTCGGTGAACCGCATCGCGCTGTACCCGGTCGCCAACTATGGTTCCGCCATGACGCCGTTCTATACCGTGCTGTCGATCTGGGTGGGCGCGATCATCCTCGTCGCCATGATGAAGGTGTCGGTGTCCGACCGCGAGAAGGCGAAGGTGCTCGGCCTCGGCGAAACGCTGCCGATGGGCGAGACGATGGGCGTGAAGGAGGCCGTGATCGCCGGACGGGCCGCAGGGCCGGGCGCGATGCTCGACGTGCTGCGCAAGCCACGCCCCGAGTCGCCCGGCAACGCGCGACGGTTCGGACTGCACCCGTATCAGGAGTATTTCGGGCGATACGTCATCTTCGGCGCGATGGCGCTGCTGCAGGGCACGCTGGTATGCCTGGGTGACATGTTCTTCCTCGGCGTGCAGTGCGAGCATCCGCTGCAGTTCCTGATGGTCGGCTGGCTGTGCGCGCTGGTGTTCTCGCTGCTGATCTACACGCTGACCGTGTCGTTCGGCGACATCGGCAAGGCCATCGCCGTGGTGCTGCTGGTCATGCAGGTGGCCGGCTCGGGCGGTACCTTCCCGATCGAGACGTTGCCGCCGTTCTTCCAGATGATCTGCAAGTGGCTGTTGTTCCCGTACGGGGTCGATGCGATGCATTCGGCGATGGCGGGGTCATTCGGCAACGAATACTGGGTGTCGATGGGCAAGCTGGCGCTGTTCATCCTGCCGGCGCTGCTACTCGGCCTGGTGCTGCGCAAGCCGGTGATGCGGTTGAATGATTGGATCATCCGCAATCTCGAATCCACCAAGGTCATGTGACGTGAGTCGGCGGGCGAGCGGTGGGCTGGCCGCGCGGGTGCGGCGGCCGGTAGCCGCCGGTTGCCGGCCTCAGAATGTTACCCCAGTTTCCCTGGCAATCCACGAGCAAGTCCTTTTGTCCCAGTTGTACCAGAGCATCGCCGATAGAAGCATCACCGTGCGGATGGAACTGCATGGTATGTCCTACGATGTTCGCCACCTTGTTGTAGCGCCCGTCTTCCATGCGGCGCATGGAGTGGAGGATACGCCGCTGTACGGGTTTCAGACCATCCATGATATGGGGTACGGCACGTTCCAATATAACGTATGAGGCGTAGTCCAGAAACCAATTCTGGTACATGCCGCTCAGTTGGTGCTTTATATTGGCATCCTTTGCGTCCGCAGGTTTGTAATCCGAGTGTTCTTCGCTCCCGGCCGGGAGTTCCTTGTCCAAATCATCTTTCGGTGCTTCAAAATCTTCGCTCATATTTGTTCGGGAATTGTCTATTCTATGATATTACTGATTTTTCAGTTGCAGGCAAAAATACAATTTTTGTTCGATAAATGAGAATTTGCGCGGAACTATTGTGCCAAATCCTTCCCATTTTTTAAAACTTCTGCCCGTTAATGGAACCAATCTGTCTCTTTCCCGTTAGCGGAATTATATTGAGGACGTGCTTCCGCCTCTTTGCGGACAGCGATGTTGCTTTTGTCTTTCTTGCCGACAAGTTGGCAAGGTTTTGCCACCACATTGGCAAAGCTTTGCCAAAGGCATGGCAAAACTTTGCCAATATGGTGGCAAAACGCTGGCAAAGTAACTTGCTGGCTTGTTGTGTGTTGGCTCGAATTGTGCAGCGATATCATCACAAGGGTGAAGAGATACTGGGCAGATTCTGCCGACGGATTCATTATTTTGTGAATTTCCATTCGTCAAATAAGAACTTTCCGTTCCCGAATACGAAGTAAATGTC
>ERZ1031885.167-NODE-167-length-29881-cov-7.604942_pt1 | contig 29881 bp, 20 predicted proteins | sample MGYA00518168_ERZ1031885 | MGnify/ENA primary metagenome ERZ1031885 (study PRJEB33719, sample SAMN04261269) | wastewater metagenome | biome: rural village; feature: human; material: feces | host: Homo sapiens | place: El Salvador | collected 2014-01-14 ...
GCGTGGAATCGTCCTGTTGTCCATTCCACGAGTCGAGGCTCTTGCATTGCCTATTATAGTCGAACAGACAACGTCAGAGCCCACGCCGATATGAAAACCATTACCGTTAAGAGACTTCTATGATACATCTAATTGTATCCAAAAGGATACAATCTATGCTTATAAGGTCTCCACGGGGATTGATAAATCACACCCGGGACATCTACCGTTGACCATATTCGAGACTATAATTCAGAATGTTTGCAAGATTCGACTCGTCTCAAACACAGCGTCAGATAAACGCCTTCTATATGTCTTGACTCTCTTCCCACCCATTGCCCGCTTATTACCGAGAAAGTTGTTTGGACTTCTCAGTTTTCAGCTCGGCGTTGGCTGTCTGCTTAGCGACATTGAGCGAACCCAAATTGACACACAGACTTGAGAGCCACTGCAAATTTAATGATATTTTATCATAACAAGCAAGGTTTACACGAAAAATACATCAATACCATCCAATTTTAACATTTAAATGACTATTATTGCCATGTATGGAAGTAGAAAGTGGCTTTACTCCGTAACGTGGTAGAGGTCGAATTAAACAAAAACAAGCCTACTTGCTTTGTCGTCTCTCCAAATAGCTGTAACTTTGCCTGCAAAACGAACAGCATGGCAAAGCATAACAACACGGGCAAATGGGGAGAGGACCTGGCTGCCGACTATCTGCGCGAGAAGGGCTACGAGATAATCGAGCGCGACTGGCGCGACGGACACCGCGACATTGATATCATCGCGCGGTCGCCCGACCTTCGCACTATCGTGTTCGTGGAGGTGAAGACGCGAGCTACGGATGTCATTACGAAGCCCGAGGAGGCTGTAGACCGAAGGAAGATTCGCAACATCGGCATGGCGGCTAACACGTACGTGAAGATGCTGAACGTGCTCGACGAACTGCGCTTCGACGTCGTTTCGGTCATCGGCGGAACGAAAGAGACGGCGCAAGTGGAGCACATCGTCGATGCGTTTAACCCGTGCATGGCGTTTTGAATTGTGAATTTTGAGTTGTGAATTTTGAATTGTCGGCTCCGCCGATGTTGATTTATTCAATTTTGAATTTATAACTCAAAACTCTACAACTCAAAATGCGCGCAGCGCACAACTCACAACTCAAAATTCAAAACTCTAAACTCTAAAATGAAAATACTGAAATTCACGGAGACGGCGTCTACGAACGACGTACTTCTCGCCCACCCTGCCCCGCCAAACGGCGAGATAGTTGTGGCGGTGGCGGAATATCAGACGGCAGGACGCGGACAAGCAGGCAACTCGTGGGAGAGCGAGCGCGGCAAGAACCTGCTGTTCTCCATACTCACCTGTCCGCAAAACATAGCCATAGCCGACCAGTACGTGCTATCTATGGCTGGGGCATTGGCGCTGAAGGCTGCGCTCGACCGCTACACCGACCACATCACGCTGAAATGGCCCAACGACATCTACTGGCGCGACCGCAAGATAAGCGGAACGCTCATCGAAACCACCGTGAAGGGAAAACGCATAGACCGCTGCGTGTACGGCATCGGACTGAACGTGAACCAGCGCGAGTTTCGCAGCAATGCGCCCAATCCCGTGTCGCTATATAATATAATAGGTAGGGAGACGCCGCTCGAGGAAATGCTCGACGCCGTGATCCGCAGCTTCGAACTCTACTACCGGCGCGCTGTGGAGGGCGACCGTGACGGCATCTGCGCCGAATACAACGCCGCTCTGTTCCGCCGCGAGGGCATGCACGCCTACGAAGACTGCGCCACGCACGAGCGCTTCGAGGCACGCATCAGCCGCGTGGCGCCCAACGGACGCCTGCATCTCACCGACACGCAAGGACTGGAACGCACGTATTGGATGAAGGAAGTGAGGTTTATAGTCTAATGGTTTGGCTACATCACAAAAAAGCAGTACATTTGCATCACAAGGGGTGCACATAAGGGGGTGCACACAAGGGGGTGCACTTGTCTCAAGTGCACCAACAAAGCAAAGAATAGCACCAACAGCTCTGTTGGTGCAGCTGGGACAGCTGCACCCCCTAAAGTGCACCAACCAACCAAGAAGTGCACCAACCAAGCTAAGAATAGCACCAACAGCTCTGTTGGTGCAGCTGGGACAGCTGCACCCCCTAAGGTGCACCAACCAAAGAATAGCACCAACAGCTCTGTTGGTGCAGCTGAGACAGCTGCACCCCCTAAGGTGCACCAACCAAGCAGAGAACACCCCAACAATAACAAATAACAAAACAAACCAAACATACAACATGGCAAAGTTCAAGAGAATTCTCCTCAAGCTCAGCGGCGAGAGCCTCATGGGCAAACAGAGCTTCGGTATCGACCCGGTACGTCTGGGCGAATACGCAGAGCAGATTAAGGAAGTGCACGAAATGGGCGTGCAGATAGGTATTGTAATCGGCGGTGGCAACATCTTCCGCGGACTCAGCGGCGCATCGAAAGGCTTCGACCGCGTGAAGGGCGACCAGATGGGCATGTGCGCTACCGTCATCAACTCGCTCGCACTCAGCTCGGCGCTCGGCGCACTGGGCGTGAAGACAAAGGTGCTCACAGCTATCCGCATGGAGCCTATCGGCGAGTTCTACTCTAAGTGGAAGGCTATCGAGGCAATGGAGGCAGGATATGTCTGCATCTTCTCTGCCGGCACTGGCTCACCCTACTTCACTACCGACACCGGCTCATCGCTCCGCGGCATCGAGATTGAGGCTGACGTGATGCTCAAGGGCACACGCGTCGACGGCATCTACACAGCCGACCCCGAGAAGGACCCGACCGCTACGAAGTTCGCGGACATCACTTACGACGAAATCTACACACGCGGTCTGAAGGTGATGGACCTCACAGCTACAACAATGTGCAAGGAGAACAACCTGCCCATCTACGTGTTCAACATGGACATCGTAGGCAACCTGAAGAAGGTGATGCAGGGCGAGGAAATCGGCACATTGGTACACAACTAATCATCAGGGGGTGCACTTGTCTCAAGTGCACCAACCGTTTTTTCTTGCTATGTAGGTGTAGATGAGACATCTGCACCCCATGAAAACGTATAAATACAGAAAGATGAATATTTCTTTACGCAAATCATTATTCGCAATAGCCCTCTTCTCGTTCGTCGGCGCCTTTGCGCAAGGCCCCAACAACAGCGGCACCTACTACAGCGCTGCCGACGGCAAGAAGGGAAAGGCTCTCAAGACTGCATTATCAAAGATTATCGGAAACCCGAAAGTTACATCTTATAACGGACTTATTTCGGCTTATCAGAAGACCGACCGTCGCGACGACGGCAAGGTGTGGGATATGTACTCCTGCACAACCAACTACAACTTCAACGACAATGGTGGCAGTTTCAGGAAGGAGGGCGACGGATACAACCGCGAACACTCTTTCCCAAAGAGTTGGTTCGGTGGTAAGGTTTCGCCTATGGTCAGCGACATCGTTCATGTTGTGCCAACCGACGGATACGTCAATGGTAGACGCGGACATGAGCCGTTCGGCGAAACAGACGGCGACAAGTACAAATCAAACAAGAGTTTCAGCAAACTCGGTAAATCGAAGACTCCCGGCTACACGGGCACCGTATTCGAGCCGAACGACATCTACAAAGGCGACTTCGCACGCATCTATCTCTACATGGCTACATGCTACGAGAGCAAGATAAGCGGTTGGTCGAGCCCGATGCTCGCCGGCAACTCCTATCCTGCTTACAAGGAGTGGGCGCTCAACCTGCTGCTGAAGTGGGCTGAGCAGGACCCCGTGAGCGAGAAGGAGATTAACCGCAACACGGCTGCCTACGGCGTGCAGAAGAACCGCAACCCGTTCGTCGACTATCCTGGTCTGGAGCGTTACATCTGGGGCGACATGCAGAACGTGCCGTTCAGCTACGACAACTACCAGAACCCAACGTCGATCATCACCGTCAACGCACCCACCACTCCGCGCCCGGTACGCATCTACACCATCAGCGGCACACTCGTGCGCACTACCAACGATGCAGACCGCGCCCTCGACGGACTCAACAAGGGCATTTACATCGTAAACGGAAAGAAGTACGTTGTGCAGTAGGTTTTAAAAGTAAAAAAGTAAAAAAGTAAAACGCTCGGGGTTTAAAAGTAAAAGAGTAAAAGCGGCAGCAGGAAACGTTTCGTTTCCTGCTGCCGCTTTTTCGTATGCCTTCGCAGATAACCTACACCTTAAAACGCCCACTTCAAAGCCCACAGCGGCACATTCGTCAGCCAATCCTGCTCACGATAGTCGGACATAGAGAAGCGCACGCCGTGCAGACCAGGGTTGTCTGTGACGAACTGGCGCAACGACTTCGCTCTGAGATTCTCCTCCGCCTTCACCTCTATCGGTATTATATGCGTATCGTGCTGCACAACGAAGTCAATCTCCAATGTCGAATTGTCATTGCTGTAATAGTAGACAAAGGTGCGCGGCAACGACTTCAGCTGTTGCAGGACATAGTTCTCGGTGAAAGCGCCTTTGTACTCTTCAAACACATTGTCGCCGATGAGTATCTGCTCGGGAGGCGTCTCAGACAAAGCACCGAGCAGTCCGCAGTCGAGCAGAAAGAGTTTGAAAGAAGACATATCTTCATAGAATTTCAGCGGCACAACCGGTTTGCTTATGCGATGCACCTTATGCACCAAACCCGAATCGACAAGCCACTGTATTGCTATCTCAAAATCGTTGGCACGTGCGCCCTTGCGCAGCGCCCCATAGATAAACTTCTTGTTGTCGCGAGCCAACTGCGACGGTATCGAGTTCCACACCATGTTTATGCGCTGCACCTGTTGTTTTGGTGCATGTTTCGACATATCGTTGCGATAGGCGTCTATTATCTTCGAATGGATGGAACGCACCTCCCATATATCTCCACGCTCCACGTATGCCTTCACAGCCTCCGGCATGCCACCTACGAAATAATACTGACGCAACAGTTCGGTCAGCATACCTCGCAATGGCGTCAGAGCCGCCCAACTGTTACTGCGCAGCAATTCTACAAGCTGCTCCTTACCCATAGCCAATAGAAATTCCTCGAAATCCATTGGATACATATACAACATATCCACCTTGCCAACGGGGAACGATGTGCCCTCGTGCAGGGTTATGCCAAGAAGCGAACCTGCTACAGCCACATGATACTCGGGTGCTTTCTCACAAAAATATTTCAACGAGGCAAGTCCACGCTCCACTTCCTGTATCTCGTCAAGAATAAGAAGTGTGGTTGAAGGCTTTATAGAGACGCCGGAGATTGCACTCAGACTGCGTATGATACGATCTACATCATAGTCGACGAACATATTCTGCATATCGTTGTTGTCGTCGCAGTTGATATAGACCACTTCCGAGTATTCGCATGCTCCGAATTCTTTCAATATATAGGTCTTTCCTACCTGTCGTGCGCCTTGTAATATCAGCGGTTTACGGGTTGGCGATTCTTTCCATTTTTTCAAGCTTGAATATATGCTACGCTCCATAATTACTTAATTTACTAATTTACTGACACTTACAATGCAAAGATACACTTTTCTAGGCGAACTTACAAGCATTCCCCACACTTTTCTTGGGGAACTTTTACACGAACACCACACTTTTCTTGGGGAACTTTCGCACGAACACCACACTTTTCTTGGGGAACTTGCCAATAAAACCACACACCGAATCGGGTTGAGACCCGACAAAAACACAATTACCGCATACTGGAACTTCAATTACATGTATGCGGTAATGAAAGTTCCGGTATGCGGTAATGATGTTACCTGTATGCGGTAATAAGCTTACTACTGTAGCTCTACGCTTTTAAGCCTCCAACGCAGCAGCAAACTCGCGGTGGAATGTGCTGTGGAAGTGGATAATCTCGCGGCGAGCCTCGTCGTCGAGCTCCCAGATGTTAGCTTCGCCGGCGCGGTGAGCCAGTATGTGGCGCACGCAGCGTGCAATCTTGCGCTTGTTGTTGCGCGCCTGGAGCTGGTCGCCCTGGATAGGCTTCTGCGAGATATAGGAGAAGGCTGTGAGGCGCTGCATGAAAGCCTCGTAGCGGTTGAAGAGCAGTGCCTGACGCATCATCTTCTCGGGGTCGGCGTCGAGACCTTCCATGTCGATGAGTCCGTCGAGATTCTCGTGGCTCCAGTCGGCATCGCCGAGCCAGTACCACTGGAAACCGAGGTGCTGCTCCATGTGCATGAGTCGCTGCGCAAGCATGTCCTCGTCTACGTTCTCCTCAGCGCTGAACTGCTCGAAGGCGAAGCGCGCGAGAGCCACTCCCGTGAGCTCTACAGCGTCTGCACCCTCCACCTCGTCGCCGGTGAGAGCGATGCGCCAGCGCGCCATCTTGTTCTTCACGAGCAGCGAGTGAGCGCCCATGAGCAGGTCGCTGAGCGAGCCCTGCAGGTCTATCTCCTTCACAAGCTCCATGCGGTTGCGCATGTCGCGCACCGAGAGTCGGTTCTCCTCGTTGAGCACGCACATATAGTTGAGTTTTCCCTCGTCGAGCGCTATCTGGAAGCGGTCGTTAGCCTGGTCGCCCACGAAAGCATACGAGTAGTTGTGGATGTCGCTGTGCGCTATCTCGATGTCGCCCGAGAGCTTGTTGTCGTCGGCGTCGAGCAGAGAGAAGCCCACATACGGTATCTGCAGGCGCAGCGTGAACGGGTTGCCCTCGCGCGGAGTGAGTCGGCAGCTGATGCCGTCATCGCCGAAGTCGTCCTTGCGCACGACGAAGCCCTCGTCGGTCTCTTGCGCGCGGTCTATCTCGACGGTGCCTTGGCGCCATGTGAAGTCGAACACAATCTCCTGGTCGTCCTCGCGCACTACAGAGAGGAATCTGTCTGGCGAGATGCCGAGATACACAGCCTCTACCGGCTCTACCTCCTCGTCGCCCTCGCCGAGCACGCAGATGTCGAGACGGCCTACCATCGGGTCGTCTTCCCAGTCATCGGCGTCGGCTCCGTCGGCGCGGAACACCACAAACGAGAGGCGGCACTGCTGGCGTGTGCCGTCAGCGCGGCAGATGAAATAAGAAGTTTCTTCGGGTACGTAGATCGGCGTGCTGATGTACGGGTTCGTGCAGCGAGCCGAGTATTCTACCTCGGTCCAAACGGACGAGGCGTGAGTGTTTTTACTGCTTGTCATATATACTTTACAATGTTATCCTTTACCTGATTTCGGGAGCGCAAGCCGCGAATTGCGGCAAACGGACTGCAAAATTACTAAAAATTGGCGAAATTAACAAGTTGAAAATTACGAAAAAGCAGGAAAACGGCTGGAAGATGACTGGAAGAAAGGCTGGTAGATTTCCCGTTTTTGAGGAAATCCACCAGCCTTTAAATGGTTTATAATATGAAGGTTACGGCGATGCTGGAAGATATGGTAGATTTTTTCAGCAACAATATATTCTACAGACCGCTGTAAATTGAAGCGAAAAAATTATTTCTTCTGTGTCTTCGAGAACGAGTACGGAGCGTCGCTCTCAGCCGTGCCGCGCTGCTTGTTCGGCTCCGACGCCATGTCGTAGACGAACTGAGCGCCGTTCATAAGGTCGGTGCGCGTAACGTAGTTCTTCGAGTACGGAGCGCCGTTGAGCTGCAGCGCCTTCACGTAGCAGTTCTCGTCCTCGTTGTTGCGTGCCTTGATGCTCACGTTCTTGCCGTTCTCGAGGTGTAGCGTCATCTCGTCGAAGCGCGGTGCGCCGAGCACATACTCGCCCGAGCCAGGGCATACGGGGTAGAAGCCCATTGCCGAGAACACATACCATGCAGAAGTCTGTCCGTTGTCCTCGTCGCCGCAGTAGCCGTCGGGGTTGGCGTTGTACATGCGGTCCATGGTCTGACGAATCCAGTACTGCGTCTTCCAAGGCTCGCCCGAGTAGCCGTAGAGGTAAATCATGTGCTGTACGGGCTGGTTGCCGTGAGCGTAGTTGCCCATGTTCATAATCTGCATCTCGCGAATCTCGTGGATAACGGCGCCGTAGTAGCTGTCGTCGAACAATGGCGGCACGTTGAACACCGAGTCGAGCATCTGGTTGAACACCTGCTTGCCACCCATGAGGTCGATGAGTCCTTGCGGGTCGTGGAACACCGACCATGTGTAGTGCCAAGCGTTGCCCTCGGTGAAGGCGTCGCCCCACTTCAGTGGAGAGAACGGCTTCTGGAACTCGCCGTTCTTCAGACGACCGCGCATGAGGTTGGTCTCCTTGTCGAACACGTTGCGGTAGTTGAATGCGCGCTTGCGGAACGGTTCAAGCTCCTTCTTCGACTTGCCAAGCTGCTTGCCGAACTGGTATATGCACCAGTCGTCGTAAGCGTACTCGAGTGTGCGTGCCACGTTCTCGTTTATCTTCACGTCGTAAGGCACGTAGCCCAGCTTGTTGTAGTATTCGTAGCCGAGACGACCGGTAGACGAAACCGTCGGGTGAACAGCCTTTGTGCCATGCACCACAGCCTCCCAGAGCTTCTCGGCGTCGTAGTTCTTCAGTCCGCAGAGGTAAGCGTCAGCCACGATAGACGCCGAATTGTTGCCCACCATGCAGTCGCGATGACCCGGCGAAGCCCACTCGGGCAGGAAGCCGCTCTCCTTGTATGCGTTCACAAGGCCAGCCTGCATCTTCTCGTTCATCGACGGATACATCACATTGAGCAGCGGGAAGAGACAGCGGAAGGTGTCCCAGAAACCGGTGTCGGTGAACATATAGCCGGGCAGCACCTCGCCGTTGTACGGCGAATAGTGTACGATTTCGCCCTGCACATTCTTCTCGTAGAACGAGCGCGGGAAGAGCACCGAGCGGTAGAGGCACGAATAGAACGTGCGGAGGTGGTCGATGTCCTGCGACTTCACCTCTATCTTGCCCAGCACGTCGTTCCATGTCTTGCGTCCGCGAGCCTTCACAGCGTCGAAATCGTCGTTGCCAAGCTCCTTGAGGTTCTCTACAGCCTGCTCCTCAGAGATGAACGACGAGGCGATGCGCACGTTGAGCTGCTCGCCGCGCTTTGTCTTGAAGCCTACGATGGCACCGGCGTGGTTGCACTGGCTCATCAGTTCGCCGCTCTTTATCTCGCCGTTCACAACTACGGATGTATATGCGAACGGACGGTCGAACTTCATCACGAAGTAGTTCTTGAAGTTCTCGGGCACGCCGCCACTGTTCTTTGTGGTATAGCCCACAACCATGTTCTGCTCGGGCAGCACCTTAACGTACGAGCCATCGTCGTAAGCGTCAACGACGAAGCTCGCCTGCTCTGCTTCGGGATATGTAACGCGCATGATGGCAGCACGCTCGGTCGGCGCAATCTCGGCAACGACATCGTAGTCGGCAAGGTAGGCACGATAGTAATAAGGTGTGGCTACCTCAGCCTTGTGCGAGAACCACGACGCACGCTTCTCCTCGTCGAACACGGGTGCGCCTACCTCAGGCATAACGGCAAACTGACCGTAGTCGTTAATCCACGGACTCGGCTGGTGGGTCTGCTTGAAACCGCGCAGCTTGTCAGCAGAATAGGTGTATGTCCAGCCGTCGCCCATCTTTCCGGTCTGCGGTGTCCAGAAGTTCATGCCCCACGGCATGGCAACGGCAGGATAGGTATTACCCGTAGAAAGCGAGTGCTTCGACTCCGATCCGACAAGCGTGCTGACGTAGTCGACAGGCTCGTAGTTCTTGGCAGTGCCTGCACATACGGAAGCGAGTGCGAGCACGGCTGTGAATAGTTTTCTCTTGTTCATATTTGTTTGTTTTAGTTATTGTAGATAATGCTTATAAGAGTCTTTCCGCAAACGACGGAAACGCACTTGGTGCGAAGAAGGCACGCTTCTTCATTGCAAAGTTAGCGATTTCAGACGAAATACACAATAAATAACGCGCACATACGTTATTTATTATAAACAATAAACACATGAAAGCAATAATTTCGCTCGCAATATTCCTCATGGCTACGCTCACGGCGTGGGCAGACAGCGCAAAGGACAGATGGACTGTCTATCAGAGTTACAGCAACATCACGGAGATAGAGCCGGCAGGCAACGTCTGCTTCGTGCTGGCTTCGAACTCGGTGTTCTCTTACGACACAACCGACGGACTCGTGCAGACCTACGACAAGGCTGGCGTGATGTCGGACGTGGGAGTGAGCCACATAGCTTGGGCTAAGGCTTCGAAACGACTGGTCGTGGTGTACACAAACTCGAACATCGACCTGCTGTCTGCCAACGGCGACGTCATCAATGCGCCCGACTTCTACCTGAAGACGACGACACTCGACAAGACTATCAACCATATCGACTTCGACGGACCGTACGCTTACCTCTCCACGGCGTTCGGCGTGGTGAAGCTGAACACGCGCGACGGAGCCATCATGGACACTTACGACCTGGGCACCAACGTTAGCTATACGTACGTGAAGAACGGATACCTATACGCCGAATCGAAGGAGCGCGGACGCCTGCGCTGCAAGCTCACCGACAACCTGCTCGACAAGAGCAACTGGGTGCGCGAGGACGGATTCACCACGCTGCGCGAAGACCGCACAAACGTGCAAGACGCACAGACCAAGCTATGGTGGACAAAGACCGCCGACGGCAAGCTGACTTACTACGCTCTTGACGCCGACGGCAAACGCACATACATGACGGAGGGCGTGCAGCCCGAAGGTCCAGTGTCGAACAACTTCTACCGCCTCTACGCTCACAACGGAAAGATATATGCCGTGGGCGGAATGTGGAGTCAGGAGACGGATGGTAAACTGCCTGGCGAGGTGCATGTTTGGGACGGCACTACATGGAGCCACTTCGAACAGCCTACAGACGAACAGCTTGGACATGGAAACGTCGACTATCTATGCATGGACTTCGACCCGCTGAAAGAAGGACACGTGATGGTGGGCGCCAAGAGCGGACTGTACGAGTTTCAGGACGGCAAGTTCGTGAAGTGCTACAATAGTAACAACAGCCCGCTCGAGTCGGCTACAGCCGACAAGAGCAAGAACTATGTCATGGCAACCGGCGTAAAGTACGACCCTACTGGCAATCTGTGGGTGCTGAACAGTCAGATTACAAATCCGCTGAAGATGCTCGGCAAGGACGGCGAGTGGAGCGTGATGAACAACATCGGATTGACGAAGGACAACGCTTGGGATGTGAAGGAGCTGTTCCTGAGTCCGACATACGGCTACATGTGGTTCGTGAACAGCTACTGGGAGGAGACAAAACTCTTTGCCTACGACTACAAGAACAACAAGCTGTACGACGCAGGCGGACCAACATTCACAAACGAGGACTACACTACGTTGAAGCCATACTATCTGTTTCATGTAACGGAGGACAAGAACAAAAATATTTGGCTGTCGACATCGGCGGGTCCGCTGTATATGACGCCGAACGACGTGGCTAACGGCGGCGGACTGGTTACGCAGCACAAAGTGCCGCGCAACGACGGAACGAACCTCGCCGACTATCTGCTCTCTAACGTAGAGACACGCTGCATCGCCGTCGACGGCGGCAACCGCAAGTGGATAGCCACTTCGAGCGGTGTGTTCCTCATCAGCGACGACTGCAACACGCAGATCGAGCACTTCACTACCGACAACTCGCCGCTGCCTTCGAACACGGTCTACTACGTGCTGGCAGACCCTAACTCGAACATGGTTTATTTCGCAACGGAGAAGGGTCTGTGCTCGTATCAGAGCGACGCAACAACGCCGAACGAGAAGATGACTAAGGACAACGTGTATGCATATCCTAACCCCGTGACGCCCGACTACACGGGATACATCACCGTGGTGGGGCTGAGCTATAACGCCGACGTGAAGATTGTAACATCTAACGGCGCACTCGTAAACCAGGGCAGAAGTACGGGCGGTTCGTACCGATGGAACGGATGCGACCTTAAGGGCAAGCGCGTGGCGAGCGGCATATATATGGTAGAGGCAGCCACCGAAGACGGCGGCAAGGGAACGGTCTGCAAGATAGCTGTTATCAACTAACTCCCTGTGGATATGATTTCTGTTTGCATCGCTACATACAACGGCGCAAGGTACATAGCCGAGCAGTTGGCGTCGATACTCAAGCAACTCTCTGCCGAGGACGAAGTGGTGGTGAGCGACGACGGGTCTACGGACGGAACCTTAGACTTTGTGCGCAGCCTCAACGACCACCGAATACGCATCGTTGACGGACCACGGCGCCACTCGCCTACGCTCAACTTCGAGTGGGCGCTGCGCAATGCCAAAGGCGAATACATTTTTCTTGCCGACCAGGACGACGTATGGCTTGAGGGCAAGGTGACGAGATGCGTGGAGGAACTACAGATGTGCGACTGCGTGGTGAGCGACGCGAGGGTTACAGACAGCCTTCTGAACACAACAAGCGAGTCGCTCTTCCAGCTGATGCACGTAAGACGCGGACGTCTCTCTAATCTTCTCTGGCGCAACGGATATACGGGCTGTTGCATGGCGTTCAAGCGTGAGGTGCTGAGCAAGGCGCTGCCCTTCCCTACCGACATCCCGATGCACGACATCTGGATCGGCAACGTGGCAGCGTTCTGCGGTTCGTTGCACTTCATCAACGACCGGTTGCTGTTGTTCCGCCGACACGACGCGGCTGCTTCGTGCAACGGCAAGAGAAGCACTTACTCGCTTTGGCAGAAACTTTCGTTCCGCTGGCACACGCTTAAGAACATCGTCAAACTGAAAACCGGAATAAGATAGCCTTATCTCAATACGCGATAGAAAAAAACGTAATCTATGACTCTGAGCATAATAATACCTATATATAATGTGGCAGACTCGCTGCGCCGATGCATAGACAGCGTGCTTGCGCAGCGCATCAGCGACTGCGAACTGCTGCTCGTCGACGACGGTTCGACCGACGAGAGCAGACTGATTGCGGACGAGTATGCCGCTAAGCATGCTTGCATCAGGTGCTTCCACAAACCTAACGGCGGACTCTCCGATGCTCGCAACTTCGGACTGCAACATGCCGTGGGCAGATACGTAACGTTCGTGGACAGCGACGACGAGGTGGCGGCTGATACGTATGCGCCGCTGCTCGATGCGCTCGCCAAACATGCCGAATACGACATCATCGAATTCACGATGCTGCAGAAGCCTGGGCTGCCCGACGAAACGCTGTTCCAGCCTGGCGTACATGTCTTCGACGATGCGCTCGACTGGCTCGCCTACATGGGTACGGAGCATTGCTGGGTGTGCAACAAGATATTCAAACGCCGGATGTTCGACAGCGTGAAGTTTCCGATCGGAAAGAAATTTGAAGATATGCTGACGCACATCGAACTGATAAAGCAGCGCCCGTGCATAGCTACCGTCAACCACGGACGCTACATATACCATTATAATGCGGAGGGCATAGCGGCGAAGGACAAGGCTAACGGACTGACTTCGCTGCTCGAAGCACAGCTCACTCTGGTTGACGAACTGGGCATAGACACCCGTCAACGACGCTGGCACCGCCTGTATATGAACATGCTTACGGCGCAACTCTACACCTTCCGCCGCACAGAGACCATACTTCTGAAGCCTCAGCGCATAGCCCTTTCGGGTTACGCTACATGGAAAGACTCGCTGAAGGCGTTGCTCGTAGACACAATCGGTCTGCGAATGACGTGCCGTCTATTCAAAACATTAAGCCGATAAGATTATGAAGATAGTATATATTGTTGAGGATTTTGCCGAGAACGGCGGCGTAGAACGCATTGTCTCGCTGAAGGCTAACGAACTTTCTACAAAGTACGGGCACGATGTGACGATAGTGTCTGTATACAAGGACGAACGACCCATGCTGTATTGTCTCGACAAGAGCATAGGATTCGTGAGACTCGACGTGCCGTTCGCCACGAAAAGCCACAGACGCATTGCGACACTCGCAAGTAGGGTGGCGACGCTCGCACGTGCTGCAAGCCGACTCAACAAGGCGGTGAAGCAGCTCGACCCCGATATCATCTTCTTCACCACAACGCTCGGCGCACTGCTTCTTCCGTTCTGTCGCACGAAGGCAAAGCGTGTGTACGAGTCGCATCTTGCGCGTCCGTTCAATCCGTACCAGCAGTTGTTCTGGCTCACAAAGCGCAGCGCCGACGCCGTTATCTGCCTCACGAATGGCGACATGCACGCTTTCGGAGACGGCAGGAACGTGCGGCTGATACCCAACTTCATTGAGCAACCGAAACACAGCGTGGCAGACTACGGTCGGAAGAAGGCGATAGCTGTGGGCAGACTGGAGAATCAAAAGGGGTTCGATATGCTCATTGACAGCTGGAAACGGGTGGCTGAACAGCATCCCGACTGGCACCTGGACATATACGGTGTGGGGTCGCTCCACGACAAGCTGCAAGAACAAATAGACCAGCTGCGTCTGAACGACTATATCACACTCTGCGGACGCTCCAACAACATAATGGATGTCTACCCAGAATACAGTCTGCACATCATGTCGTCGCGCTATGAGGGTCAGCCGATGACACTCATCGAGGCGCAAGCATGCGGTCTGCCTTCTGTAGTGTTCAACTTCAAGTTCGGTGCGGCTGACATTGTGCAGAACGGCGTCAACGGCATCATCGTAGAGCAGGACGACTGCAAGGTGTTCAGCGAGGCACTTTGCAAAATGATGAGCTCGGAGCATATGCGCAAGAAGTACGGACAGAATGCGCTCGAAGTGGGCAGACAGTACTTCAAGGATAATGTTTTTGGAAAGTGGGTTAAGCTTATCAACACCCTAAAACAATAGGTTCGGTGACCGTGCGGCGAACGCAGTCCGATTGGATGGCGGACGCAATCTGATCGTGCGGCGTACGGAATCCAATCGGATTGCGAACGCCGCACGATGCTAAAAACTATAATTTAGCATGCTAAAGACTATAATATAACTGTTCATATTGCTTCGCTACAAGGCGATAATCGTGATACTTATGAACAAACTGTATGCTCTCTTGCGCCATTCTTTCGAGCATGCCGTCGGTGAAGAGGGCACGCTCAATCGCCGTGATGTTCTCCTCGTCGGGCACATCGGGGCGCACGTTGATAATCGGGCGCAGCGTTTTCTCGCCAATAAACTCGTAGTATTCTTCTTCGCCTCCACCTATGACAACCGTTCCGCGTGCCATTGCCGCAAGCGAATTCATCGACGGGGTGTAGCTGTATAATTGATCAACGAGCACGTCAGCCTCAGCAAGCAGGTGCATGTACTCGTCGTAAGGCACTCCTTCTACGTACTTAATCTGCACCTTGCCGGGATGTCTACGCGCCACCTCCTCAACGAAGGCAGCTATCTTCATTGCACCCTTCATGAAGTCGCGCTTGGGCTGAAGACCAATGAGGATAGTGAGGGGGTGAGAGGGTGCAAGTTGAGAGTTGAGAGTTGAGAGTTGAGAGTCGTTGGGGTGAGAGGGTGTGTCATTACCCACACATTTCACCATCTCACCATCACACCATCTCACCATCTTTTCACACTCTATCGGCAGCGGTATGTAATGGAGTTTGGCAGCGTAAGGCGGTTCGTTATAGTCGAGCCAATACTCGTAGAGACAGGGCACGAGGGCATCAGCCATGGCTGTCGTCTTACGCCACGAAGCCTCAGCACCGTGCTCAACAACTTCAGCGATGCGGTCGCGATGCTGGTCGGTGTTCTGCAGTTGTCCACTCCAAAAGGTGTCGGAATAGGCAGGTACGCCCTGCGCCTGGCGACGGAATATCTGCGAGTCGTCGCCGAAGCAGCCTTTCACTACGCAGCGATTGGTGAGCTTGAGGAAACGCAGCAGCAGCGTATTCCAGCGATACATGAGCGGCACGAACTGATAGTTGTGTATCTGCACCACGTCGTTGCCGCACAGTTGCGGTAGATGGCGCAGCAACTGCCACACCACCCACAAGCCTCCGAACTTGCCCCAACGCCCGTCGCGGCGCAAGTCGATGTCGCGCGGAGCATCGTGCCATCCGTTGCCGTCGGACATAGTGAGCACGCGGTGTCCACGCTCGAGGAGTCCTTTCTTCAATGTATTGTGAAGAAAGCTCGCCTCGCCTATCAATAGTATCTTCATGTTTCGTTTTTTTTTAATGATGGTGGTGAGGTGGTGAATTGTTGAGATATTGAGATGTTGAGAAGTGTGGGTAATGTCAACATCTCAACACCTCAACATAACACCATCTCAACACCTCACAACCGCTTGAAGTTGCCGTTACCGTCGATCACCTCGTAGGTCTCCACCGTGACACGCTTGCCCTTTATCTGCAGCACGTCGAACGAAGCGTTGCCGTCATCGTCGCGCCAGGCGTTATTCACCTGATGGATGTCGTAGCCACGATAGTGCTGAACCGACTTGGTGTGGGTGTGGCCGACGAAGAAGGCTGCGAGGTTGTAGTGTTCGAGGATGTCGAAGAGCTGCGTGCGCTGCTCCTCCGTCCACCACTCCAATGCCCACGCGTCGAAGCCGTAGTGCTGCACGTAGACCACGGGCTTACCGTCGGAAGCGTATTTCTTCAGGTCGTCGGCAATCCACTGCATGTTGCTCTCGCAGTAGGTGGTGTCGCCGGCAGCGAGTTGTCCGCACACGAAGTGAACGCCGCCGATGTCGAACGAGTAGGAACGCGATGAGCGGTGTATGTTCAAGATGCGTCCAGCCTGCTTCATGTCGAGCAGCGTAGAGTCGAGGTAATGGAGGTTGAACTCCATGCCAATGCGGTTCTGCTCCGGTCTGCCAGTCTCGGGCGAGATGTCGTGGTTGCCGAACGTGGGATAAGTGTCGTAGTGGATTTGTCGGTAGCCTGGTCCACGCTCCCAACGCTGCCGGTAGAGGTCGAGTATCTTCGGATGCGACTTGTCGAAGAGATCGCCGGCGAGTATCACTCCGTCGATGCGACGCTGGTCGCCGAGCGCATTGATGGCGAGCACATGGTGAAACTGGTCGGTCTCTGGCGGCATATCGAAATGCAGGTCGGCAGCAATGACGACGGTGCAGTTTGCCTCTCGCTTCTTCTCCGACGCGTAGCCGTTGAGGGCTGAGAGCGCGAAGAGCAGAAGTGTGGCGAATATCATTTTTGTAAGCATAGTGAGATGTTGAGGTGGTGATAAGATGTTGGTATGGTGAGATGGGGAGGTGGTGAGATTTGTTGTGGTGGTGATAAGATGGTGAGATGTGTAATGTCAACACATCAACATCTCAACACTTCAACATCTTATCATCTCAACACCTCAACAGCAGAACGCAACTAAATTGCGTTCTGCCCAACCTTGATTTCCTTCTCCACACTCTCGCCGTCGCCCCAGATGAGCGTCAGCTTGAATGGGATGTTCGTATTGATAGTAACTTTCGGTTTCTCGTTGACAGAACTGCGCTTAGCCACCTTGAACGAGATATTGCCGTCGGCACCGAGCGGATAGCGGTCGATGCCGTAAGCGTCGAGCAGCTGCACGTCGAGCGTCACGTGCGAGTCCTGTATGTCGGCACGTATGCCGAAGATATACTCGATGAGGTCGGCGATTGGCGGCAGACCGGTCCAACCGACGAAGTCCTTGCGAGCCATGAAGCCAGGCGCAGCATCCTCCGGAGCATAATACTCCCAGAACGTGCCCGTCTTCTTATACACCTTCAGCACATTGTTGTAATGGTTCATCAAGATGTCGTGAGCCAGTCGGCGATAGCCCTTCTCCACGAGTCCCGAAACAACCATATAGTTGGTTCCTGGCCATACGCCGCCTTCCCAGTAGCGTCCGTTAGCCTTATACTTCGGGTTATCGGCAGCGAGCGACGCCACACGGTGCGGACGGTTGAACTTGCAGGTGTCGTCGAGGTGCTCCACGAGTCGGTCGAGGCGCTGCTTGGGCAGCACATCGGTATGCAAAGCCCAGTAAGCATAAATGCCCTGCGTCGTAGAGAGCGAGTCGTTGGCATACTGGTCGTAGAGGAAGCCGTCGCGTTCGCTCCACATGTTCTTGTTGATGTACGCCGAGAGATTTTTTATGTCGTCCTCGAACTCCTCTATCTCCTGCCAGCGCTCAAGGTAGAAGCCCATCTTCAGCAGAATGTTCGCCACCATTATCTGCTGCAGGCAGGCGTCGAGCCATATCATGTGACCGTTGCTATAGATAGTGTTGTAGCCTTCGGGCACGCGCGGCATATTGTCCATGCCCGTACCCCATCCGCTGCTCCAGTATGTACCGTTGCGCCATGTGCGGTTGAGCTTGAGCCACTTGTAGTAGGCGGCAAGCACGGGGAACACCTTGTTCAGACGATTGTCGTCGCCGAACTGCGTGTAGTAGAGCCACTCCGACCACGGCAGCAGGTTCGGACCAGTAGATGTAGGGTCGTAGCGACCAAAGCAGTCGGAGCCGTCGGCGCGTATCTCGCGACAGATGAATCCGTCGGGATGCTGCTTAGCGTAGAAGTTGTCGAGCGTCTTCTGGAACGGGAAGAAGCGGTCACCGTAGCGGCAGAACATCGTGATGAACGCGTCGTCCCACATGAAGATGTTGCCGTTGTAGGCGGGCGAGATGTATGAGGTGACGAAGCCTGAGTCGTCGAGCGGCTGGCAGACGTTCTTCAGACCTATCTGCCACGCCTTCCAGTACATCTCTATCTCCTTCTGGTGTCCCTCCCAATAGGGCGAGGGCAGCACTTTGCGTGCCTGCTCGAAGGTGCCGGGCTTCGGTTTCTCAACCTTCGCCGTGCGGAACGTGTTCTCCGCCACGAGTGTCTGCATTACATACGTGTTCTTGTAAGGCAGCTTGTAGAGCGGCGAACCAGAAGATATGAGGTTCTGCGCTGGCGCAAGCACCGCAAAGAGCGAGGCTGTAAGGGTTAATATCGTTTTCTTCATCTTATTTGTATATTACTTGATTACTCCGTATGTGAGCAACTGCTTGATACGCTTGAACACGTCGGTGTTCTCGTAGATTCCGGTGAAGTGTTCTGCGCCCGGACCGAAGGCATAGACCGGCACCATAGCGCCAGAGTGGTCGCGTGTAGAGAAGCAACACTCTACGCGTCCTTCGTTCTTGTCGCCGTTGACGAGCGTGAGTCCGCCCGTCTCGTGGTCGGCTGTTACCACGACGAGTGTCTCACCGTCTTCTGCCGCCCACTTCATCACCTTACCCACGGTCTGGTCGAAGTCGAGCGTCTCCTTCATGAGCATATCGAGCTGGTTGAAGTGTCCGTAGTCGTCGAGCTGCGAGCCTTCGATCATCATGAAGAAGCCCTTCTTGTTGCGGTTCATCAGTTCGATGCCCTTCAACGAAGCACGCGCAAGCAGGTCGCCGCGCTCGTCGGGCAGCGGAGTGTCCTTGTCGTAAGGCACGGCAAAGATGTTGCTGTTGGTTTCGTATGCGAAGAAGTCGTCGAGCGAACGCGAAACGTGATAGCCCTTCACACGCAGTTCGTTGAAGATGTCGCGTCCGTCCTTGCGGTTGGCGAACTTCTCCGCACCACCGCCGAACACGAAGTTGACACCACTCGTAGGATAGTCGCCGACGAGTTCTTCTTCCTTGTCGCGGTCGATGTTATGGCAGCAGAAATCGCATGGCGTAGCGTCCCAGAGTCGGCATGTGACGGCGATGCCCGCATCCTTGCCAAGCTCCTTAGCCACGTCTACGAGCGACGTCAGCGGCTTGCCTTCGGGGTCGACGCCTACGGCATGGTAGCAGGTCTTTACGCCCGTAGCGAGCGATGTACCGCCCGAACCGGAGTCGGTTACGAGCTTGTTGGTTGCCCAAGTCTTCGACAATCCGGTGGCTGTAGCGTTCTCGAGCCACAGTTTTCCGCGGTTGGCTGTCCACGCCGTGTAGACGTGCATGAGGCTCATGCCGTCGCCAATCATCAATATTACGTTCTTCACCTTCTTGCCTTTCGGTGCCTTTATCTTCTCAACGGCGTATGGTTTGTCGTATGTGAAGGTTTGTGTGGGCATGTTGTACTGTGCGCTGGCTGTGACTGCGCATACGGCAAGAGCCACAATAGCAAATAGTCTGTTTATTTTCATAATGTTCTATAGATTGTTCGTTATTTTGTTGTTTGTCTTTCTTTCATGGTTGGCAACGGCTGAAGAACAACCTGCGGAGGTCGTTTTCAGTCGACTGCTTAGGTGTAGACAAAGGTAAGAATAATTTTTGTGAACCGGAAAGTTTTCTATACATTGAGGGGTATAATTGCGTTTTTTTCTTTACATTTGCATAGAAACCACACCTTAGCGTGCGTTATGAATTAATCGAACAAATCAAAAAAAGAAGAATCATTTATGAGAAAAACATTGCTTCTGATCTTTACGGCTTTGTCATTGTTACCATGCAACGCCCAAGAGCAAGGGTCGGCAGACATCATACCTATGCCTAACAAGCTGGAGGTGACTGCTGGCAGAGTGCTCAGACTCGGCAGCGAAGTGAAGATAAGCATACCGAAAGACCTCAACAAGCGGAAGGCAATAGTTGGCTACCTTGAAGGCAGACTGAACGACAACAACATACACATAACGGCGACATCGGCGAAGAAAGCGCAGCTGCTGCTGGTGGTGGACAACACTCTGCAGGACGAAGCCTACGAACTGAAGGTTACTCCAAAGCGTGCCGTGATAAAGTCGAACGCTCAAGGGGCGGGTTTCTTCTACGGCGTGCAGTCGTTCATGCAGCTGGTGCCGGCGGAGGCTGCGGTTCAGTGCGTAGAGATAAAGGATGCGCCGCGCTTTCAGTATCGCGGTGCGATGATTGACGTGGCTCGCAACTTCCATTCGAAGCAGACCGTGTTGCGCTTCATCGACCTTATGGCGGCGTTCAAGATGAACCGACTGCACATTCATCTCACCGACGACCAGGGTTGGCGCATCGAGATAAAGCGCTATCCGCTACTTACGGAGGTGGGATCGAAGCGCAGTCAGACTATGATTGGTCACTCCGACTACTACTATCCGCGCCGATTCGACGGAAAACCGCAGGAGGGTTTCTACACGCAGCAGGACATTAAGGAGATGGTGGCGTATGCTGCCGACCGATTCATCACGATCATACCAGAGATAGAAATGCCGGGACATTCGTCGGCGGCGCTGGCTGCTTATCCGCAGTATTCGTGCGGACTGGGCAAGCAGTATGTGGTGCGCGACTATATGGACATCTTCGACGAGGTGTACTGTCCGCAGGAGCAGACGTTCGAGTTCTTGCAGAACGTGCTGACGGAGGTGATGGATCTGTTCCCGAGCGAGTATATACACATCGGCGGTGACGAGTGTCCGAAGAAGGCGTGGAAGGTTTGTCCGCGCTGCCAGGCGCTGATAAAGAAACTGAATCTGAAGGACGAACACGAGCTGCAGAGCTGGTTCATCCATCGCATTGAGCGGTTCGTGAACAGCAAGGGAAAGAACATCATCGGCTGGGACGAGATTCTGGAGGGTGGACTGGCGCCAAACGCCACCGTGATGTCGTGGAGAGGCGAAGTGGGCGGCATAGAGGCTGCGAAGATGAAGCACAAGGTGATAATGACGCCGGGCGACTACTGCTATATCGACCACTATCAGGAGGACCCTGAGCATGCTCCGCTTGCCATAGGCAGCTATCTGCCTTTGGACAGCGTGTATGCGTACAATCCGTTGCCCGAGAGTCTTACGCCGGAGGAGCAGAAGTACATAATCGGTACGCAGGCGAACCTTTGGGGAGAGTATGTGCAGACGGCTGATTATCTGGAGTATATGGCTTATCCGCGACTGATGGCTATGGCTGAGGTGCAATGGACCGACGCTGAGAAGAAGGACGTCAACAACTTCCACAAGCGTCTTAAGACGCAGTTCGCTTGGCTCGACAAGAAGGGCGTCAACGCCTGCCGCAACTTCTACGAGGCTGAGTTCGGCGGCGCATGGAACAATGAGCAGAACGTATATGAGGTGAAGCTCAAGACGCTCTGCCCCGACGCCGAGATACGCTATGCGCTCGACTGCGCCGACGAGAGTCGCTTCAAGACCTACTCTGCGCCGATAGCTCTCGACAAGGAGACGGAGTTGTGGGCGGCGGTGTACGTTGACGGCAAGCGGATGGGCGGCATAACGCATAAGCGCTTCGCCGTGAACAAGGCTACGGGCTGCAAATATACGTGCTCGCCGAAGGCTGCTTGGGAGAATATACACGAAGGATATGCGCTCACCGACGGACTGCGCGGATTCTCGAAGGACACGCGCTACTGGACGGGCTTCAATCGAGACACGCTGCGGATAGACATCAGTCTGCACGAGGCGACGACAATCAGCAGAGTGAAGCTCGGTACGCTGTGGCGCACTTGGAACACGATGTGGCCGGCTCGCGAAGTGAGGGTGATGGTTTCTGACGACGGCAACGAATACAGAACGGTTGCTTGTAAGAAACCCGAATACGACTTCTCGCTTACCGAGGCTACACGCTTCCCCGTCGAGGTGAAGTTCGAGGAAAGCGGCGCAAGGTTCGTAAGGCTCGTGATTCTGGGCGGTGGAAAGTGTCATGAGGGTCATTACAACGCCGGCGAACCGAGCGAACTGGCATTGGACGAGATTGAGATTTACTAAGCACGGCAACCACACGTTTCAAAACAAAATGCAACAAACGGACAAACCAATAAGAACAACTATAAACAACTATAACAAATGAACAAAAACCTATTAGTTACTTTGCTCTTCTTGCTGGCAGCAGGAACCGCATTTGCACAACACAAGTTCCGTTTCAACGACGACGGCAAGTTCAAGATTGTGCAGTTCACCGACATCCATTGGGACCCGACATCTGCCGGATGCGACACCACACGCAACACCATCCTCTCCGTACTGAGTCAGGAGAAGCCCGACATAGCTATTCTGACGGGCGACATCGTTACTGCCAACCCGGCGAAGAAGGGATGGGAGGCTATAATAAAGATATTCGACGAGGCGAAGATGCCGTTCGCCGTAACGCTGGGCAACCACGACGCCGAGCCGCAGTATATGAGCAAGCAGGAGATATTCGACGAGCTGTTGAAGTCGCCTTACTTCGTAGGCTCGCACGGACCGCAGGGCATTCCGGGCCATGGACAGTATGTCATTCCGGTGTACGGGTCGAAGGAGAAAGACAAGGTGCAGTCGCTGCTCTACTGCATCGACTCTAACGATTATCCCGAAACCGACGAGCTGGGACACTACGACTGGATTCACTTCGAACAGATTGCGTGGTACCGCGACCAGAGCAAGCACTACACAGACCTGAACGGCGGCACTCCTCTGCCGGCGTTGGCGTTCTTCCACATCGCTCTGCCCGAATATCGCAACCTAATGAACCGCCCTGGCACTTGGGGTAGATGCGACGAGGGCGAGGTATGCGCGGCTGACATCAACAGCGGAATGTTCGCTTCGTTCGCCGAATGTAAGGACGTGATGGGCGTGTTCGTGGGTCACGACCACGACAACGAGTTCATAGGTCAGGAGAAAGGCATCTGTCTTGCCTACGGACGTGTGACGGGTACGGACGCTTACGGCGGACTGGTGCGCGGCGGACGTGTTATCGAGATGTATGAGGGCGAAAGACGCTTCGACTCGTGGGTGACTACACCGCAGGGCAGAGAGTTCGCCTACTACTACCCGTCGGGCATCACGTCGATTGACGAGGAGGGTCCGTACTTGCCGGCTCTGAACGTGAAACCGAAGAAGCACGGCGTGAACTATACTTACTACGAGGGCAAGTTCAAGAAGACTGCCGACATCTTCAACAATGGTAAGAAGGTGAAGGAGGGCGTGCTGAACAACTTCATCATCACCGAGGCTCGAAGCGAGGACCACTTCGGCTACGACTTCCGTTCGTTCATAAAGATACCCGAGAAGGGCGTCTACTACTTCGACATTGCTTCCGACGACGGTTCGCGCCTGTTCATCGACGGCAAGGAGATTATCGACAACGACGGTTCGCACAGTCAGGAGTTCGTAGCTGGTAAGGTGGCGCTGGAAGCCGGCTTCCACGAGATGCGCATCATTTACTTCGAGGACTACATGGGACAGAGCCTTAAGATAAAGATTACGGACAGATACAACAGTAGTCGCATACTTCCAGACGATATGCTTTACACTAAATAAAATTACCACGTAGGTAAAACATCATTCCATCATATCTGTAACAATGTTACCGATATGATGGAATATCATTACCAAGCCACGAGAATAATACATGTCTTAAGCATCAACCAACTTAAACTGTATTTTAACGCTTTAAGTTCTATAGTTTAATAATGTGATTGTTGGGCTTTCTTGCTCTGGCAAGCGGCAAAGACGGGCTGAAAGCCCAATAATCACATAGCCCAGGGCAACGCCCTGGGTAAACATTATACCACACATCTCCATTCGCCCTGTAAGGGCAAAAGCCTAATTATTAAGCTGTTGCCCTTACAGGGCGCACTACTCAATATATACACTCAATACCCAGGGCGTTGCCCTGGGCTATGTGGTTGTTGGGCTTTCAGCCCGTTTACGACCACATTTTTAGTTTTACCTGACAGCAATAAAAGAAAAAAAACTCCGCACAGCGAAACATTCTGCTGTGCGGAGTTTTTTGTTTAATAAGTATTAGTAACCGTCGGTTAATGAGTTTTTAATAGCCGTCGTTCTGCTTCAGCGCACCACCCGACTTCGTAATTTCTGTTGAAGGATACGGGAACACCATGAGATGGTCGTCGTACTCTACGGGCTTAACCGCAGGGTTAGCCTCGTTGAGATAGTCCTCATACGGTCCTACTTCGAAGGTGCTGTTCCAGTCGCTGCGGTCGGCATAGTGGCGAGCACGCGGGTGAGCGTTCAGCTCCTTCTTAGCAAGCTCCTTAATCTCGGCTGCACCAGAGTGGAACCAGCGCTTCAGGTCGTAGAGGTGGTCGCTGTACTCGAAGGCGAGTTCGCAACGACGCTCGTGATAGAGGTCTGCCCATGTAGCGTTGCCCGTCAGCGGAGTGAGGTGAGAGCGGTTGCGCACGCGGTTGATGTCCTTTGCTGCGAGGTCGGCATGACCGAGAACGAGATTAGCTTCGGCACGGAACAGAAGCATCTCGGCGAAGCGTACGAGCGGCATGTGAACGCGCGCTGTAGGCCAGTTGCCGTTAGAGCTTACGTAGCCGTTCTTGTCGGCATTCTCGTACTTGAACGGATCCATGTACTTGTTGATCATGAAGCCCGACTCAACGTCTGATGTAGAGAAGAACTTGCGTGTCTCGCCGAAGAACTGGAACTCCTGACCGTATTCGAGCACAGAGCGTGTGATGCGGGCGTTGCCTGCACCGTCTTTCAGCATCTCCTCGAAGATGTCGTACGACGGCTTGATCTGACCCCAACCGTTGTAGACGCCCCAACCCTTGTTCTCAAGGATTACGCCAGGGAACTCAGAGCCACCAGGAGTGTCGCCACCTGTGCCGGCAATGCCGAAGAGGTATTCCTTTGTCCAGTAGTTGGAGAAGTCGGAAGAGAAGATGTCTGCGAACTCGGGAGCGAGGTCGCGTCCGTACTCATTCTCAAGAGCGTCTACCATCTTTATCACGTTCTCCCACTGCTTGCTGTCGAACGCAGCCCAGTAAGCATAGACCTTAGCCTTGTAAGCAACGGCGGCTGCCTTGTGAGCACGTCCGCGGTTGTCGATGCCGTAGTCCTTGAAGTTCGGCAGATACTTGATGGCGTTGTCGAGGTCTTCGATAATCATCTTGTAGTTGTCTACTACCGATGCCTGCTGCTTCGGGATAGAGTTGTCGTAGCCGCCAGGGAAGTCCTCGTAGCGTACGAACGGCACACCCTGCTTGTCGTTACCGTAGCGGTAGGCAACATAGAAGTGGCTGAAGGCGCGCATGAAGAACGCCTCGCCGAGCGAGCGTGTCTCTACAGCGGTGAGCGCTGTAGACTGCTGCTTCTTCAGCAACTGCTCCACAACCCAGTTGGCGCGAGAGATGAGGCCGGTAAGGCTGCCGTATGTGCCCTTCAACGGGTCTTCATCGCCTGTATACTGGAGGTTGGCGAGAGTAGGATAGCTGCGCGTACGACCCCAAACGATGTCGCACGCACCGCCCTGCTCCCAATAGATTTCGCGACCGAAGAGGTCCTCCTGATGAATCGGTCTATAGAGAGCGTCGATGGCATCTACAGCCTGGTCGTCATTAGTAAAATATAGCGTCGTCGTCGGATCGCCCTCTTTCTGTACGTCGAGGAAATCGCTACACGAGCTCAACAGTGCCGCAGAGAAAACGGCTGTCAATATATATTTTGCTTTCATAGATATTGCTTTTTAGTTGTTTTAGTAAGTAAGTTTCACACCGAATGAGAATGTGCGAGCCACCGGATACTTCATAGCGTCCCATCCGCCACACTCGGGGTCGATGCCGGTGTAGTCGGTGATGGTGCAGAGGTTCTCGCCACTTACGTAAACGCTCAAACGACTGTTGCGCGAACCGAAGTGTGAGCACTTGCGGAGAAGGTTGGTGAGGTCGTAGCTTACGGTCACGTTCTTCAGACGCAGGTATGAAGCATTCTCAAGATACCAGTCGGAAGCTGTAGAGAAGTTGCCGTTCGGGTCGTTCTTAGAGAGGCGCGGAATGTCAGAGTCGCGATTTGTCTCGCTCCATGCGTCGAGGATGCGCGAGTCGCGGTTGAAGTTGCCCTGAACGTCTGAGAGTGTCATGTACTTGGCTACGTTCATCGCCTTAGCTCCTGCCACGCCCTGAAGCATTGCAGAGAAGGTGAGGTCTTTCCATGTGAAGCCTGCAGAGAACGAGAAGGTGTACTTCGGTGTGGCAGAACCACAGTACTGGCGGTCGGCGTCTGTAATCTTGCCGTCGCCGTTCTTGTCGATGAACTTCAAGTCGCCTGCCTTTGCGTTAGGCTGAATGCGGTTGCCGTTCTTGTCTACATAAGAAGCTGCTTCGGCGTCGCTCTGGAAGATGCCTGCGCTCTTGATGAGGTAGAACGAACCGAGAGGCTGACCTTCTGCGTCCTGATAGCAGTAAGGCAGGTTGCGGAACGAACCGTCGCCAGTCCATACACCTGCGTTGCCGTCTGCGTCCTTCACGCCGATGTCGCTAACCCAGTTCTTGAGCCAAGAGAAGTTGCCGCCAACGTAGTACGACCAATCCTTATTGATGCGGTCGTTCCAGTTGAGCGAGAGCTCGAGACCACGGTTGCGCACCTCGCCCTGATTGATGAGCATCGGGTCGAGACCGATAGAGCCAGGCCAGTTCATCGACTGAGTCTGGATGAGGTCGAACGTGCGCTTCTCGAACCAGTCGAACTGCAAAGCCAAACGGTCGTTAAACATATTGAGGTCGAGACCGAGGTCGAACTGCTCTGAGGTCTCCCAAGTCAGGTTGTTGTTGAGAGCGATAGAGTTGTAGATGAATGTATCCCACAGTGTATTCTTCTCAACGCCATACTGCGCCTGCTCCTGCCATGAGTTTGTAGAAAGCACTGCCGAACGGTAGTTGTAGCCGATAGAACCGAGGTTGCCCACACGACCCCAAGAAGCACGGAGCTTGAGGAGCGACACGAGGTCGGTCTTCGGGAAGAAGGCTTCGTTAGAAATCTTCCAACCGGCTGTCACAGCGGGGAAGTCGCCGTGGTTCTTGCTCTTAGGCAGACGACCTGCATAGTCGCGGCGCCAAGAAGCTGTGAGGAAGTAGCGGTCGTCGAACGAGTAAGCCAGACGTCCGATGAGCGACACGTTGGCGTCAGGGCCTGTGAGATAGTCCTTGCCAGACACGGAGCCTGCGTAAGCGATGTACTGCAGATAGGGCGACTCGTCGGCGAAGGTCTTGCCGTTCAGCTCGAAACCGCGTATGTTGAAGTGGTCGGCTGTGGTAGAGAAGAGTGCGCCTACGGTGTGCTTGCCGAAAGTGTTGTCGTATGTAAGGGTGTTCTCGGTCTTCCACTGGTCGGTGCGGTATGTGCTCTCGGTGAGCGAGTTGCTGCCGTCGGGCTTACCTACCTCGTCGCGACGCGGCGTGAAGCCTTTGTAGTGGTTCGACTGCAGGTTGTATGTGAAGCGGCTCACGAACTTCAAGCCTGGCACTACGTTCGCAATCTCCAATGATGTGGTTGACCATGCGTCGTTGGTGCGGTCGAAGATGTTCTTGGAAGAGAGCGTGCTGACTGGGTTCACAGCGTCGCCATGAGCATCGGCAAAGTTGTTGCCGTACGTAGCGATGTACTTTGGATCCTCGGTTGTTGTTCCGCCGAAACCGCTCTTTGTGAACGGACTGTAAACGGTGGCACTTGCCGGCATGTAGATAGCCGAGAGGATAGGTCCGGTGTAGCCCTCGTTAGTATCTGTAGTGCGGCTCTCGGTATTCTTCCATACGAAGTCTTCGCTGATAGAAACCCACTTGTTAATCTGATACTTGCCTGTATAGTGCAGGGCAAGGTTCTTGTTGAACGTGTAGCGCATTACACCCTCGTCGTTGTCGTAAGCGAACGACAGACGGTTGGTGAATGTGTCTGTACCTGCGTTGATGGCTACGTTATGGCGCTGGTAGAACGCAGTGCGGAACACCTCGTCCATCCAGTTGGTGCGGGTTGTTGCTATCCATGGGTTCTTCTTTTCATCCCAACCGTTAGGCAGAGCCAGACCTGCGTTGGCGTAAGAGCGCTTGCGCATCTCTATCTCCTGCTGTGCGTTGAGCGGCTTGGGCAGGTTTGTAGCGTTGCGCACACCTACCATACCCTCATAAGAGACAGATGTGGCACCCTTCTTTGCCTTCTTTGTTGTAACGAGCACTACGCCACCGGCTCCCGACTGTGCACCGTAGATAGCAGCTGAAGCGGCGTCCTTCAATACTACAATCGACTCAATATCGTTGAGCGAAGCGATCGGTGCACCGGGCACTCCGTCTACTACCCAAAGGACGTTGTCGCCGTTCTGCGAACCTTGACCGCGAATCACGATGTTAGGAGCGGCTGTAGGGTCGCCACCGTCGGCAGCAACGGTTACGCCTGCCAACTGACCCTGCAACATGCCCTCGGTAGAGGTAACTGGGCGCACAGCCAGCTCGTCGACATTGCTCACAACGCCAACGGCTGCCGAGAGGTCCTTCTTCTTTGTAGCGGTACCGTAACCGATGGCTACAACCTCGTTGAGCATCTTGCTGTCCTCGTCGAGGACAACAACGATGTCGCGGTTGTTAGCGCCAACCTTCACTTTCTTTGTTGTATAGCCTACGTATGAAATCTCGAGTGTGCCTCCAGGCAGCACCTGAAGACCGAAATTACCATCTACATCAGTAACTGTGGCTGCCTTGTATCCCACGAGCTTAACGGAAGCGCCGATGATAGGCTCTCCGTTCTGATCCTTCACAACGCCCTTGACGGAAATGCTACCGCGCAATGGCTGTTGTACTTCAGTCGCATTGGAGAAAGCAGTGCCTGCATAAGCCGAAGAGGAAAACGACAACATAGAACATGCGGCTACTCCGAAGATGCCCCACATCCAATTTTGTTTAGAAATACCTTTTCCCATGTTCAATAAATTTTAATTAATATATGCAATAGATTATTATTCGTTGTAAATGTAATAGTTGATATTCATTGCAAATGTAGGCAAAATATTAAAATCAAGCAAATAAATGTTTCAAAGATTAAAAAATGAAACGTTATTTTAATGATTAGGCACCAAAACAACTTGAAATGCGTGCGAATCCGACTGATTGGCAATCAACTCTTTATTATTTTCACAAACTATTGACAGCAAAAAAAACACGCATAAAGTTTGCCGTTACATATTAAAATGCTAACTTTGCAAATGGAAAAAGCTATACATTATTATATAATGTGGCAGACCAGCAACGAAACAAACGTTTTTATACATAAAACAATAAACAATTATGGTAAACTACAAAGAATTGGGCTTGGTGAACACACGTGATATGTTCG
>ERZ1031885.170-NODE-170-length-29527-cov-10.388640_pt1 | contig 29527 bp, 24 predicted proteins | sample MGYA00518168_ERZ1031885 | MGnify/ENA primary metagenome ERZ1031885 (study PRJEB33719, sample SAMN04261269) | wastewater metagenome | biome: rural village; feature: human; material: feces | host: Homo sapiens | place: El Salvador | collected 2014-01-14 ...
CGTGGTCAGCGATGAAGCGGTTGATGTGGCCGATGAGGAAGTTCAGGCCAGGGGTGGTGCCCCAGTGCCCCACCAGACGGTGCTTCACGTCTTCACGGGTGAAGGGTTCCTTCATCAGCGGGTTGCTCCGCAGATAGATCTGGCCGATGGAAAGGTAGTTGGCAACGCGCCAGTACTTGTCCACGCCTTCAAGAGCTTCCTCGGAAACCGGAGCGTTCAGCTTCTTCCAAGGGGTGCCAATAACAGGACTCGTCATGTGTACTCCTGTACTCCTGCACAGTGATGTGCAATTGATCATTATCGTTCGGTCATGGACTCTCGCGAAGCCTTGCGATTTCGCGGTTGCCCAATCCCAATCGTTCATCATGGTACGTTGAGAGCAAGACTTTTGGCAGCTTTTTTGCATGTGTGTTCGAAAATGTTAGATTAATTGTATGAATTATGAGTGAATAACCGGCGCCCTCACAGGTTATATTACGGCTCCATCCAATGAGAAACTCTTATTTTCCAACGATTTCAGCGATCTACCGGTACGCCGCGTGTTCATGGAGGCAACAGAACATGCGGCGTGTTGTTCATATTAACAGCGTTAATTGTTCGGTTTTGTGAAACGGTGCGTCGCTCCCGGACGACACCCGCCCATCGCACACGCCAATGTCGGCTCGAATCGCCACAATTGATGTGACATACTGTAAGAAGTCCACACAATACCAATGGCCGCAATCAACGATATCGCCCATACCTATGTATCCGCTATCGCGCGCGGTCGCATGAAGGGAGTCCCATGGCTAACGGCCCGGTGCTTGTCGTCGATTTCGGCGCCCAATACGCGCAGCTCATCGCCCGTCGCGTGCGCGAGGCGAACGTGTATTCGGAGCTTGTCCCCCATTCCATGCCGGTAGACGAGATGCTCGCCAAGGACCCGCAGGCCATCATCCTGTCCGGCGGCCCCGCATCCGTATTCGAGCCCGGCGCCCCGCGCGTCGACCCCAAGCTGTTCGACGCCGGCGTGCCCGTGCTCGGCATCTGCTACGGCTTCCAAGCCATGGCGTACGCGCTCGGCGCCGACGTCGACAAGGCCGCGCTCGGCGAATACGGCAAGACCGACACGACCATCGACAAGACGGACGGGCTGCTCGCCGGCTCCCCGGCCGAGCAGGACACGTGGATGAGCCACGGCGTCGCCGTCAAGACCGCGCCCGCCGGCTTCGAAGTGCTCGCCCACACCGAGGGCGCGCCCGTCGCCGCCATGCAAGACGAGTCCCGCAAGCTCTACGGCGTGCAGTGGCACCCCGAGGTCAAGCACACCCCCCTCGGCCAGAAGCTCATCGAGACGTTCCTCCACCAGTGCGCCGGCCTGCCCGACAACTGGGACGCCTCCTCCATCATCGAGGACCAGGTCGCCAAAGTCCGCGAGAAGGTCGGCAACGCCGAAGTGATCTGCGGCCTGTCCGGTGGTGTCGACTCCGCAGTCGCTGCCGCCCTCGTCCACAAGGCCATCGGCGACCAGCTCACCTGCGTGTTCGTCGACCACGGCCTGCTGCGCAAAGGCGAGGTCGAGCAGGTCAAGCACGACTTCGTCGCCGCCACCGGCATCCGACTGATCACCGTCGACGCCGCCGACGACTTCCTCGAAGCGCTCAAGGGCGTCTCCGAACCCGAGCGCAAGCGCAAGATCATCGGCGAGAAGTTCATCCGCACCTTCGAGAAAGCCCAGCGTCAGGTCCTCGAAGAAGCCGGCGCCCGCGGCAAGGAAGTCAAGTTCCTCGTGCAGGGCACCCTCTACCCCGACGTCGTCGAATCCGGCGGCGGCGACGGCGCGGCCAACATCAAGTCCCACCACAACGTCGGCGGGCTCCCCAAGGACATCAAGTTCCAGCTCATCGAACCGCTGCGCACCCTCTTCAAGGACGAGGTGCGCGCCATCGGCACCGAGCTCGGCCTGCCCGACGAGATCGTCTGGCGCCAGCCCTTCCCCGGCCCGGGCCTGGGCATCCGCATCATCGGCGAAATCACCAAGGAACGCCTCGACCTGCTGCGCGAGGCCGACGCCATCGCCCGCGAAGAACTCTCCCGCGCCGGCCTCGACCGTGACATCTGGCAGTGCCCGGTCGTACTGCTCGCCGACGTTCACTCGGTGGGCGTCCAAGGCGACGAGCGCACCTACGGCTCCCCCATCGTCCTGCGCCCGGTCAGCTCGGAGGACGCCATGACCGCCGACTGGTCGCGCGTGCCCTACGACGTGCTCGCCACGATCTCCACGCGCATCACCAACGAGTGCCGCCAGATCAACCGCGTGGTACTGGATTGCACGTCCAAGCCGCCGGCAACGATCGAATGGGAGTGAGCCGATAGGGCTTTGACCTGCGCTTTCGAGTGCCGCACTATGCCGCTGAGTTTCGTTTCGTATGCGACTCACGGCAAAGCCGCCAGCGACGGCGATGAATAAATACGGCAATCGAGCCTCCGTTCCCACGTTGGGACGGAGGCTTTTTTCTTTGCCGTTTTACTCCCCTTCACCTGCGATTTCGCCATTTACTCCCCGTGTTTCAAAACAGCAAAGTACGGGGCGGTATTCGGAGGAATGGGAGTGAGGAGTCATCCCAAGTGAGTGGACGCGCAGTTTTTGTCCCCGAGGGCTGATCAGGAATCCTGGAACTGATTGCCATTGTTTCGCAGTACGTTCTAGCCATTGGAGCTTACGAGAAGGACTGCCTGGACGATGAGAACAGGAAACTGATTTGACGGCTAAACGATAAGAAAGCCCGCGCTCTGAGTGGAGCGCGGGCCATTTCGACGTTCGGGCTATCTGCCGACTACAGCGCCTCGACGCGCGACGTCTCCTGGTCGTCCACGACGAAGGAGCCGTCGTTCAGCTCTGCGATGCGGGCGTTGAGCTTGCCCAGCAGCTCGAGCATGCGGGGCTTGTCGGCCTTTTCCTTCTCCTCGTTGAACCAGCAGAGCAGGTCATGCGAGTCGAACTCGTAGCAAGACGAGTACAGCTCGCAAATTTGGTCATTGAGGGTTTGCAAAGCCTTGTCATTGTCAATCACGGGAATGCCGGTTCGGAGCTCGCCGTCGATGAACTCGTCCTTCCACAAAGGGCCGGCCAGGAAATCGAGTGAAATCTTGAGAGTTTTCATTATTGCGCCTTCCTGCTTCTCAATGGGTGGGCGCTGACCAAAAAATGTCTAAGCCTATGCCCATAAGAAGAACGTAATTGCCATTGTATTCGCAAGTCCGTACGTAGCCCTCTCGACCGTTGGCTATCTTGATCATTTTGGACACGGTTTTTCCGTCCTTGGTTGTGCTGCGTAGGAGTCCCGGTGCCTCAGATCCGGAGACGTCGAGCCTTTTTGGCGCAAAGCCAAAGCGATGCGTTCGCGATCACTTGCCCTCTAGGCGAGCGAGAAGTGCCAGGATATGGACGAGGTGAACGCCGGGCCCATGAACCATGCGGAGTGCTGCGCGAAGTGGTGCGGGAAGAGCTGGTGAAGAGTACGGGGATGGATGCCGTGCCCGATTAATTGGAGAATATGGACAAGCGAAAGGAGCGGACGTGGGCATTCTCGGATCCATTGACAAGGGATCGGTGGCAATCGCTGGCGAGGCGATGCAAAACGGCCAGGAGAGCCAAGTGAAGGAGCGCGGGCGAGCCACGGGCAACTTTCGCTGTTCCCCTGAGCAACGCCGAGCGAGCCAGCCTCGACTGCGGCAGTGCAGAGAAGAGGAATGCTCTGGCTTCTGTGGGCATCGATGTCTTCGGGCTGAGCAAAGAGAAGATCGTCTCCGAGGCCGTCGCTCTTCTCAACAAGCTGTGCGGACAGAAGCTCTCCTCCCAAAACAAGCCCTCGAGAAATGAACTGCAGCCCCGTTTGTTGGACGTTGTTAATTAGGATACAGTCCTAGACCGCGAGGGATATGCTCCGGAACTCCTCCGGGGTGCGTCCCTCGAGTCGTATCTGGCGCCGTCTGGTGTTCCAATGGATGATGTAGGCGTCCAGTTCGTGCTTGAACCGCTCGTACGAGTCGAACTCGCGGCCGCGGTAGAACTCGTCCTTCAGGTGGCCGAAGACCTGCTCGGTCGCCGCGTTGTCCAGGCAGTTGCCCTTGCGGCTCATGGACTGGCGGATGCCGAGGCGTTCGAGCTCGTCCCTCCACCATTGGTGCTGGTACTGCCATCCCATGTCCGAGTGCAGGATCGGCTCCGCGCCGGCGGGCAGGCGCTCCGCGAGCATGGCGAGCAGGCGCTTCTGCTGCCCGAGGTCCGGACTGCGGCTCACGTCCCAGGCGACGATCTCCTTGCTGGCCATGTCGTACACGGGAGCGAGGTACGCCTTGCCGCCCGCGACCTTGAACTCGGTGACGTCGGTGCCGAGCTTGGAGAACGGACGGGCCGCGCCGAAGTCGCGTCTGAGCAGGTTATGCACGTGATCGCCCGTCTCGCCCCTGTACGAGTCGTAGCGTTTCCATGGGTTCCTGGAGCGGATGGCGCATCTCAGTCCCATGCGCCGCATGACCCTGAGCACGCTCTTGGCCGACACTCGTTGCCCGAACTCGTGGACCAGGCACATGCGCACCTGCCGGTGGCCGCACCCGTTCGGCGTGCGTCCCCAGATCTCGCCGACCAATGGCTCGAGATCGGCCCGCGTCACACGCTCCGGATGCGACAGGTGATAGAAGTACGTGGATCTGGCCAGTCCCGCTATCCTCAGGAGCTGGTCGAGCCGGTGTCCCCGCCCTGCGAGCAGTCGGACGACGGCGCTTCGCTCGCGCCGCGTGACTTGTCCGCCCGCAGGGCCCGGAGTTTTTCCAGGTACGCGACCTTCGCCTTGAGGTAGGCGACCTGTTCGGCGAGCTCCTGCTCGCGCGTGGGTTCGGGTTTCGGTTTGGATTTCGAGCCTCTGGGCCTGCCCTTGGGCTTCGGCCTGAGCGCCTCCGGACCTCCGGCCCGGTATTCGCGGCACCAGCGTTCCAGGGGCGCGATGCTCGCGATCGCGTACTTCGCCATGACCTCCGTCTTGGTCATGCCGTTCTCGACGTGGTCGCGCGCCGCGGCGACCTTCGTCTCCCAGTCGTAGCGTCTGCTGCCGTTGCCTCCCATGACCGCCTCCTCGCCGCCGGACCTGTACAACCTGATCCAGTTTCTCGCGGTATACACCGGTATGGCAAGCCGTCTGGCGAGCGTGTTCCCGCCGGCTCCGGCCTTGATGAGTTCCAGCGCCTCGCGCCGGAACCCGTCGTCGTAGTGTTTCCTTCGATCCTCACGCATACGAAAGAACCGCACCTCCGATCATCGAATCTGAATTTCTTCAGTCCAACAATCGGGGTGCGGTTCAAAGACGCCAACGGCCTCTCATCAGTATCAATCTTTTTGGGCTACTCCAATCGCGTCAAAGCGTTAATGATAGCTTGCGTGAGTTCATTCTGCTGAGTCGCAGTGAGCTCATTGGATGTGCGTATCAAGACAGTGCCAATGACTTTATGAGATCCAGACGAAAGGATGCCACCATCCAGCGCACCGAGATAGGTATCACGTTTCGTCACATCTTCATTAGTCTTATACGTCTCAATGGCACCGCCTGCATCGGTTCCTTTGTCGATAAGGTCATTACCGTAGACCGTCGATTGATCGACATTCTGAGATTCAAAGTAAACAGTGGACGTATATCCACCTGCCTTGTTGAGATTGCCGTTCGGGTCATTGTCCTCAGTGACCGGTGCCATATTGAGGATTCCGGGAACTTCCTTCAATCTAGCCATGACAAAATCTTGCGAAGGCTCAGTGACCTGCTTGAGCTGTTTGATACCATTCTCTACGTTCGTTGCAGCCTCGTCGATTTTGGCAATGGTTGCAGTATAATCCAGCGGCTTGGAAAGTTCCGAAGCTTTCTGGTTAAGTTCATCGGTCTTCTTAGGCTGTTTCCCTACCGCGCGACGTTCCCTCTTCGCAGATTTTGCGACTTCCGAAGCGTCCTTCTTGGTCTGAGGATCCAAAGTCTCATCCTTGGAATCAATCAGCTCCGTCAGCTTAGCCAAAGAATCGTCTAGTTTCTTGTTCTTGGAATTCACCATAGAAACAGCGTTCTCATATGATGCCAAGGCCTCACGGTGCGGAGCTTCGTATCCAAGCCACCACCCGCATGCGCCGCCTATGATAGCGAGGGCTACCACAACGGCTCCTATGATTGAAATCTTCTTCTTAGACATGAGGTCTCCCTTCTGCCGATACCTCTAAGCTATCAAAGTTAATCGAAATCAGCAAGCACAATCTTCTTCGCAGCCCGTGCCATGACTGGAACCGCCTTCTTGACATATGGGGCGACTACTTTGGCCAAGCCAATAGCGGATGCAACAGCCGCACCTTTCTTGACATTATTTTGCAGCTGTCCCCTCTCGCAGGCTTCGCATAGATTGGACTTTCGCGTGCTCTCTAATTCGCTACCGCACCTTTCGCAGCGCTTGATTGTCTTGCGCGTAAAAGCATGGCGACGAGATTTATCGGCTTCATGCGCATCGTCAATAGTTCGTTCTTGAAGAGAGTTTTCCGTTTCCTTTTTTAAGGTGTGTTTACACTATTTAAGTTTTGTGTGATAATTCGGATATAGGATTCGCTATCGGTGGCGACAGCATTCGGGAAGCTCTCGATCCACCGTTTCCCATTAGGCTTCGCCAACCTCACTGCGCCACCCATCCCGAATAGCCACCTGAAAAAAGTTGGCGACGGTATTACGCTTACGCAGGCGTATCTGATGACGTTTCTTTCGTCGCTCTCATCGATGTGGCATAACTTGAGGTCGTGGCCGAACCTTTTGTCAACGTACTTGGCATGAGTGCCGGATACTTCTAGGAGCAGCTTTCTGGCGGTGCCTGAATCGAACATGACATCCTCCGTCGAGTTCGCGCGGTTGCGCGAGGATCGCGGGACGGCCCCGGGGCTGAACGACGGCATGCTGCTGCGCGGCGGAGCGGGGTTGGGGCAGAGGTTAGCGCGGGGCCTGCGGCTGGCCATGCGGTTTGGGCCGCGGAAAGGCTCTTCTCGCCATACCCGAAGCATCAATGGGAACAGGCGCATCGGGCGTTCAATCTACCTGTATAATGGCGGCATGTTGTTCGGGAAGGAGTTCTTCTTATGGAGCAGGCACTATCTGCCCTGGGCGGTGCTGTCCAGGGCGTTCACCCCTTCGTTATCTATCTTGTGGGCATTAATGTCCTCACGTTCATTCTCTTCGCGATCGACTACGCGATAGCCCGTTACAACCAGGACGAGGATACCGGCCTCATGGACGGCAGGATCTTGACCCTGTTCGCCGTAGCGGGCGGCGCCCTGGGGATGCTCCTTGCCCTTATGATCTTCACCAGGAACCACATGAACAAGCACAACATCGCCTGGTGGTTCAGCGCCATAGTCTTCTTGATTGTGTGGGTGCTTGTCGTGCTCGTTTGGGCCGGCGTCATCGTCGTCGATCTGGAACCGGGCGCTTCGTTCAACGCGCCCGTCATCGTCGCTCTCGGTGCATACCTTCTCGCCATCAACGTCATCACGTTCGCCGTTTTCTGCCTGGACAAGAAGAGGGCGATTGACCGCGGCAGCAGGGTCCCCGAATCCACCTTGCTTGGTCTCTCGCTCGCGGGAGGGGCCCTTGGAGGCATCGCCGGGATGCGCGTCGCCCACCATAAGACGTCCAAGTGGTATTTCGCGGCGGGGCTGCCTGCCTTCATCATCCTCCACGTCGCGCTGTTTCTTCTTGCCCACGGCGCTGGGCTTGTTTAGGGGGACCTTGAATGGAAACTTTGGACAACATCCTGACGACCCTATTTCCCGCTTTTGCTTTTCTCGGCATCATACTGTTCGCATGCGATAGGCAGGATAAGCGGAAGATCGAGCTCGAGAAGGTCAAGGCAAAAGCCGAGTGGGACCGTGCGAGCGAGTGTTTCAGGAACGATGTGACCCAGGAGGGGTTCGAGGAGATCGTCGAGGCTACGGGGTGATCCGTCAAAAGGCTCGAGTCCCTTTCCGTGAACGGGCACAAGGTTTACGGGACCGTCGCTTCGCTCAGCGGCATCAGTTCGTGGAAGTTCGTGATCGACTTCGACTACAAGGGCCACCTCACGAGCGACTACACCGTAGCGAGCTCTAACGACGGCTCGGGCATAGCCGAACGCGTGGCAGACCGATCGCCAAGAGGATTAGGTCTTTGGACGCCGACGGACCGCATAGTGCGCGCGGCTTTCTGCCCCTATTGCGGTGTCAAGGCGTCCGGTGAAGCAGCGTTCTGCTCTTCCTGCGGGGCTAAGCTGCTGCACGTGCCGAAAAGGCCGTAGCTGGGTTTGCCCGGGGTATCTGACGGCAAGGCGAGCTAGCGTCTCCGAAGAAGCGCTCCCATTTGGGGGCGCTTCTCGGATTCTTGGGTTTCTTCCTTTGGGGCCATTTCTTCTTCGCACTTTCCGATGATCGCTGTAGCCTCTTCGGCGGTTATCTCCTCGAGCTCCCGGTACTTACCCACAGCGATGCCGTCAAGGGCCCCTCCCGCGCAGCGAGCCCCCTGTGGGAAACCGTTCCCCGATGGCGAGCCGTCTTTCTAGAGAAACTTCTTGCGTGTCTCCTTAAATATGCCCTTCTTGAAATCGGACCATTTGCCGAAGAACTTCTCGTCCGTCGCGGTGGCTGTATGCTCCGCGTATTTGATCGCCGTGAGTTCCATGGTGCAGATGTAGTCCGCCGCCTGCGAAAGCCGGTACTCGGAGGGCTGCGCCGATCGGTAGACGACGGCGTCCTTCGAGAGCGCGTACTCGACCGCGCGATGGAGCGACTCGGCGATAGAATGCTGGCCGTTGTCGTAATAGACCTTGACCATATCGTAGGATTGCAGCTCCGCGAGGTTGTCGAAGAGGAAGTTCACGAGGTCCCTTCGCATCGTCCCCGCGAGCTTGTCGAGCGAGGCGAACTGCTTGGTCGCGTATGCAAAGGTGTGGTACCTCACGGGCATGTGGCGGAAGAAGACTCGGAACGAGCCGAGCAACATCTTGCGCGTCCTCAAGTCGAGCCCCGAGTACTGGTCCTTGCCGTTCATGAGCGGCGACGCATGGAAGGGTATGTCCGGGAGCCCCTTGGCGCGAAGGGCGCCCTCATATGCCGCGATCGAATCCGCGATGCTCTCGGATTGGTCGTGCATGACGACGGTGAGCAGGTAGTGGCGGTCGGAGAGGCCGTCACTTCCCGACTCGTCGACGAAGACGCTGAGTTCTCGCATTGTTCTCCTGGATAAAAAAAAAGCCGGGGAAAACGTCCCCGGCACTTGGAAGCCTTCCTAACGGAAAACCAATTACCTTATACCATGTGCTGTCTGAAAATTCAAGGGAGCTCGAAGCGTTTCCGGACGTCAGCGGAATCTCAAAGGCGGTCCGCCGCGCGCTTTGGGACAAAAACAAAAAAACTCAAAGCCCTGAGTTTGAAAAAAGTTGTCCCCACTTTTGTCCCCGAGGCCGACGAAACACGACACGGTGTTACTTGGCGGCACTCGGCTCGAGACGGCGCCGAAAACTGGAGGCAACTGGAATGACGTGACGGCAGAACTGAAGCCATCGAATGGGAGTGAATTTGGAATAACGGAGTGTCCTCGTCGTTGCTCCTCAGTCGCGGTACCTTTGTACAGCTTCCTTCGGTGCGCCTAGAGGCCGCGCACATCGCCGAATTTCACTCGCAGATTCTTATAAGACCCCCAGCCGCTTCGCGACTGGTGGGGGGGGTGGCCCTCGTAAAGAACCCGGTATAATCGTGCAGGTACAGCGCTCCGTTCGGAAGGGACTCTCACTGCACATGCGCCAGGGATTCGACAACGAGAAATATATCGAGCTACAGGCCGCCAACATCCGAAAGCGCATCGCGCAGTTCGGCGGCAAGCTCTATCTGGAGTTCGGCGGCAAGCTGTTCGATGACTATCACGCGTCACGCGTGCTGCCCGGCTTCGAGCCGGATTCCAAATTCCGCATGCTCAAAAGCCTCGCCGACGACGTGGAGATCGTCATCGCCATCAACGCCAACCACATCGAGAAGGCCAAGATGCGCGGCGACCTCGGCATCACGTACGACGAGGACGTGCTGCGACTCATCGACATCTTCCGCTCGCGCGGATTCCACGTCGGCTCCGTCGTGCTCACCCAGTACGCGGGGCAGCCGGCCGCGGACACCTATCGCCGGCGCCTCGACCAGCTCGGCATCACCTGCTACCTGCACTACCCCATCGCAGGCTACCCCCACGACATCGAGCACATCGTCTCCGACGACGGATACGGGCGCAACGACTACATCGTCACCACGCGCCCGCTGGTCGTGGTCACCGCGCCCGGCCCCGGCTCCGGCAAGCTCGCCACATGCCTGTCGCAGCTCTACCATGAGAACAAGCGCGGCATCGCCGCCGGCTATGCGAAATACGAGACGCTCCCGATCTGGAACCTGCCGCTCAATCACCCGGTGAACATCGCCTACGAGGCCGCCACGGCCGACCTAGACGATGCCAACATCATCGACCCGTTCCACCTAGAGGCGTACGGGAAAACCACGGTCAACTACAACCGCGATGTCGAGGCGTTCCCCGTCCTCAAGGCCATGATGGAGCGGATCATGGGCGAAAGCCCCTATCAGAGCCCCACCGACATGGGCGTCAACATGGCAGGCTACGCCATCGTCGACGACGAGGCGTGCCGGGATGCCGCCCGCATGGAGATCGTGCGCCGCTACTTCGCTGCCACCGTGCATCTCAGGCGCACCGGCACCGGCGAGGACCAGGTCGAGCGGCTTCGCTCCATCATGAAGAAGGCCGGAGTGGACAAGGACCTGTCGCCCGCGCGGTCGGCCGCGCTGCTCAAGGAGGAGACGACCGGGGCACCGGCCGGCGCTATGGTACTGCCCAACGGGCGCGTAGTCACCGGCAAGACCGGCGGACTGCTCGGCGCGGCAAGCGCGCTGCTGATGAACGCGCTCAAAGCCGTAACCGGCATCGACGAGAACCAGCGCGTCATCGACGAATCCGCCATTGAACCGATCTGCCGGCTGAAAACCGAGCACCTGTCCAGCATGAACCGCCGCCTACACTCCGACGAAACGCTGATCGCCCTATCGCTGACAAGCGCGCAAAGCCCGACCGCGTCCCGCGTCATCGGCGGGCTGGAACAGCTGCGCGGCTGCGACGCATTCTTCTCGGTCATCATCTCGTCGACCGACGAGGAGCTGTACCGCAAACTCGGCATCAACGTATGCTGCGAGCCGAAATACGAGCGGCTGAGCCTGTATCACAAATGACGCACGCGCCCGGTCGAACCGTCCCGGCCGCGTTTACCGCCATGTCAACGCCCGGCAACGAACGATCGGGTACTACAATGTCAGTAAGTGTGAAACAAGGCGGTCACACGAGCAGTACCATCCCCGACGAGGAGACAAACGTGACAACAACGAACATCTACATCGCAAGTCCTGAAGGCGCAAACGGACGCAACGTCGTGGCATACGGCGTGCTCAAGGCGCTGACCACCAAATTCAAGACCACCGTGTTCCGCCCCGCGGTCTCCAATCACGACCACTTCACCCCCATCCTGCTGAACGCCTCCAACGCCGGCCTCGGCGTCGCGCTGTCCACCGGACTGGACATTCACCAGGTGCGCAAGGACAAGGAAGGCTCCCGCGGCGACATCGTCGCGGCGTTCAACGACGCGATGAACGTGTCCCGCGCGGACGCGGCGCTCATCGTCGGCACCGACAAGTCACACGTCAACGACCCAACCGCCTACGAGTTCAACGCGAACATCGCCGCCGACCTGCAGGCCGGCGTCTTCCTCGCCGTGTGCACCATCGACCGTTGGCCTGACGAGCTCAAGGACACCGTCCGTCTCTCCATCGAAGGCATGGAGGCCGCCGGCAACAAGGTGCTGGGCATCTTCGTGACGGGCTGCGAGCCGCGCCACTCCGTCTCGGTCAAGGACACGCTCGCGGACTTCGGGCTGCCGGTGTGGACGATCCCCCAGATCCCGTTCACCGAGGCGTCGCAGGCCGATGCGGCGCTCGCCGCCTTCCAGGCGAACGTGCCGACCGAAGAGGTCCTGCGGGCCATCAACGTCGAGATCGACTTCCCGATCACCTCGTACGCCTTCCAGTACAGCCTGCTCGGCCGCGCCAAGGCGAACAAGAAAACGATCGTGCTGCCCGAAGGCGAAGAGGACCGCATCATCAAGGCGGCCGACTACCTGCTGGAGCGCGAGATCGCGAACCTCATCATCGTGGGCGACAAGGGCGCGATCCTCGCCCGGGGCGCGGAACTCGGTCTGACCCATCTGGGCAAGGCGCGCTTCCAGGCCATGGACGACGAGAACATCCTCAAGCCCATGGTCGCCAAGCTGTGCGAGCTGCGCGCCAAGAAGGGCATGACCGAAGAGCAGGCCCGCAAGCAGCTGACCGACGCGAGCTATTTCGGCACGATGCTCGTCGTGCTCGGTTACGCCGACGGTCTGGTGTCCGGCGCGGTCAACTCCACCGCAAACACCGTGCGTCCGGCGCTGCAGGTCATCAAGACCAAGCCCGGGCAGAGGCTCGTCTCCGGCGCCTTCCTGATGTGCTTCAAGGACCACGTGACCGTGTTCTCCGACTGCGCCATCAACCTCAACCCGGACGCCGAACAGCTCGCGGAGATCGCGCTGCAGTCCGCCGTGACCGCCAAGGCGTTCGGCATCGAGCCCAAGGTCGGCATGCTCTCCTACTCCACCCTCGGCTCCGGCAAGGGGCCGGACGTGGACATCGTCGAAGAGGCCACGCGAATCGTCAAGGAGAAGGCTCCGGACCTGCCCGTCGTCGGCTCCATCCAGTTCGACGCCGCATGGTCGCCCGACGTGGCAGCCACCAAGGCCAAGGGCAACGACGTGGCCGGACACGTCAACGTGTTCGTGTTCCCCGACCTGTGCTCCGGCAACATCGGCTACAAGGCCGTGCAGCGTTCCTCCGGGGCGCTCGCCATCGGCCCCGTGCTGCAGGGCCTCAACAAGCCCGTCAACGACCTCTCACGCGGTGCGACGGTGCAGGACATCATCAACACCATCGCATTGACCGCCATCGAGGCCCAGTGACGCGGGTGTTTTAGCGGTCTCCACGCGGTACAGCCGCTCTTTACGACCACCCCCAGTCGCTTCGCGACAGCCCCCGCCAGCGGGGGCACGTGCAATCTGTCGTTCGCTCTTCACCTATAACCAGCCCCGCTGTTTACTTCACGGCTCAGCCCGTCAGCGGGGCTTTTCTCTTTGGTGGCTCTCGGCGAAACCTGCGGCGCTGATTTGTAGCAAGCAGCGAGTAATCTATCAGGTGGAAAGCCGTGTTTCGCGGTACGTATCAATCATGGAGGATGCCCACAATGGCGAAAACCGTCCTTGTCATCAATTCCGGTTCCAGCTCTATCAAGTATCAGCTGGTCGATCTTGAGTCCGGCGAAGGTCTGGCCTCCGGTCTCGTCGAGAAGATCGGCGAACCGGTCGACGGTCACTACAAGCACGAGTACAACGGCGAGAAGCACGAGCTCGAAGAGCCGATCCACGACCACGAGCAGGGCCTCAGGCGCGTGCTCGGCTTCTTCAAGGAGTACGGCCCGGATCTGTCCGAAGCAGGCATCGTCGCCGTCGGCCACCGTGTGGTTCAGGGCGGATCCCTCTTCCCGAAGCCGGCCCTCGTGACCGACAAGACCATCAACGCCGTCAAGGACCTGGCCGTGCTCGCCCCGCTGCACAACGGCCCGGAGGCCAAGGGCGCCGAAGTCATGCGCGCGCTGCTGCCCGACGTTCCGCAGATCTTCGTGTTCGATTCCTCCTTCTTCTTCCAGCTGCCGAAGGCGGCCAGCACCTACGCGCTGAACAAGGAGATTGCCGACCAGTACCACATCCGCCGTTACGGCGCCCACGGCACCTCGCACGAGTTCATCTCCTCCGTGGTCCCCGGCGTCATCGGCAAGCCGGCCGAAGGCCTCAAGCAGATCGTGCTGCACATCGGCAACGGAGCCTCCGCCTCCGCCGAGGTTTCCGGCAAGCCGGTCGAGACCTCCATGGGTCTGACCCCGCTTGAAGGCCTGATGATGGGCGGCCGCACCGGCGACATCGACCCGGCCGTGGTCTTCCACCTCATCCGCAACGCCCACATGAACGTGGACGAGCTCGACACCCTGTTCAACAAGCGCTCCGGCATGATGGGCATGACCGGCTTCGGCGACCTGCGCGAGGTTCACCGTCTGGTAGCCGAAGGCAACGAGGACGCCAAGCTGGCCCTCGACGTGTACGTGCACCGCATCGTCAGCTACATCGGCAACTACACCTACCAGATGGGCGGCTGCGACGTAATCACCTTCACCGCCGGCGTCGGCGAGAACGACGACATCGTGCGCAAGATGGTGTGCGACAAGCTCGCCCCGTTCGGCGTCAAGCTGGACGAGGAGAAGAACGCGAAGCGCTCCAAGGAGCCGCGCATCATCTCCACCCCGGACTCCTCCGTGATCATCGCCGTCATCCCGACGAACGAGGAGCTGGCCATCGCCCGCAAGTCCGCCGAAATCGCCGAGAACGGCGCGGACACTTACGGCAACACGTTCACCAAGTGACGAACTGCCGTTAGCAGGCCGCAGTCCGCCTAACGCAAACGGACGAACATAAATGAGGGGCTGATTCCGCTGGGAATCAGCCCCTCATCGTATATCCGTGATATTCGTCGCGGTCACCGCTCCAACATGCCGGTCCACATGCCCACGAAATCGGGCAGTGTCTTGCGCGTGGTCTCCACATTGACGATTCGGACGCCCGGCACGGCCAGCCCGATCATCGCGGCGAACGTCGCCATGCGGTGATCAGCGTAGGATTCCATCACCTCACCGTGCAGACGTTCAACCGGCACAGGAGTGATCTCGATGCCATCCTCCAGTTCGCGGGCCTCTCCCCCGATGCGCGTGATCTCCGTGACCAGCGCCTCCAGACGGTTTGTCTCATGACCACGCAGATGACCGATGCCGAGCATACGGGTCGGAGCATCGGCAAACGCCAGTATCGCCGCGAGCGACGGCGCGATCTCCCCTGCCGCGGTCAGGTCGAAATCACCAAGACCATGCACATGGCCGTCGCCACTCACCTCGCAATACCGCACGCCGTCCTCTTCGGGGAACGAGACGCGCGCGCCCATGCGTTCCAGATATCCCGGCAGCAGTCCACCGGGCTGGGTGGTCTCAGCAGGCCAGTGCGGCACGCGCACCGTGCCTCCGGCGATCAAAGCCGCGCCGAGGAACGGCGCCGCATTCGACAGGTCAGGTTCGACGACCACGCGTTCCGGTAGCTGCAACGCGGCATGGCCGACTCGCCAGACGCGAGACTCCTCATCAGCGGTCGCATTGCCGCTCGCGCCGTTCACATCAGCGACGGTCATGCGGATATGCGGCAGGCTCGGCGTCTTCTCCCCCGTATGCCGCAACTCCAGCCCACCGGGCAGGCGCGACCCGATCAGCAGCAGACCGGAGATGAACTGTGAAGAGCCGGACGAGTCGATGCTCACCTTGGCGGCAGCGGAACCGTCATCGGCCTGTTCACCATCATGACGCGGTGGCGTGATGGTGAACGGCAGCCGGCCGTGCTCGCCGTGGTATTCGACGCGGGCGCCAAGCTGTTCGAGCCCGTCGAGAACCGGCTGCATCGGCCTCGCGTATGCCTGATCGTCTCCATCGAACCGCACCGGGGCGTCCGCGAACAGCGCCAGCCCCGGCACGAAACGCATCACCGTGCCGGCGAGCCCGCAGTACACGCCCACATTGCCGCTGAATCGGCCGGATTCCGGCGGCGTCACCGTGACCGTGGTGTCGTTTTCCGGGTCGATGTCGCAGCGCACACCAAGCGCCGACAGCGCTCCCATCATCAGTTCGGTGTCGCGCGAGCGCAACAGCCCGACAAGCGTGACGGGCTTCGCGCCAAGCACGGCGAGGATCAGGTACCGATTCGACAGGGATTTGCTGCCGGGGATGGTCACGGTCGCGTTCAGCGGGCCGTCAGCGGTCGGGGCCGGCCACAGGTTGTCATTGTTCGTTTCGCTCATGCGTCCAATCGTATCGTCTTCGTTCGAGTTATGGCATTTTCCGTCCGCATCGGCGGAATCGTTCGCGCCCATGTCGTCATTTCCGGCAACCGGGCCAGGCGAGCGCCAAACGCCACCGCGCGCATTCGATCTTTCATCTGTCAGCGCTCTCATGAACGCGGTCCTATACTGGGCGATACGAAAGGAGGCCAGGATGGCGACCATGATGCTCACATCGACGCTGCGCGGAGCCACAGGGATGATCCCGCATGCACTGCCCGGGCTGCACGGCGGTCGACTGGCGTACATCACGACCGCCGCGGCTGTAGAGCCATGGGGGTTCGCGCATACGATGCTGACCCGCCGCCAACTGCGTCAACTGGGATTCCGCGTCACCGAACTGGATGTTTCAACGGCCGCTGCCCCCGACGTGCGGAGCACCCTCTCGGACGCCGACTGCATATATGTCGGCGGCGGCAATTCGTTCTTTCTGCTGCAGGAACTGCGGCGGACCGGCGCGGATGCGCTGCTCGCCGAACGGATAGCCGACGGGATCCCGTATATCGGCGAATCAGCCGGTTCGGTCATCATGTCGCCGGACATCGGCTACTGCTCCATCATGGACCGCACGGATCGCGCCCCGGGTCTGCGCGACTACAAAGGACTCGGTCTGACGGATTTCCACGTGGTGCCGCATCTGGGCAATCCCACGATGGGTCAGGCGGCACGGCTCATCGTCGAACGGTATTCCACGGAGCTCGACCTACGCGCGCTCACTGACCGTCAATCACTGCTCGTCAGGGACGGCGGCATCACCATGTTGCAGTCATGACGGGGCATCACGGTTCGGGCACGACCCCTTTCCGGCGCGATTCGCCACCTTCTCTCCCCCGGTCATGGGCGAAAAGCCCGGAATCACATCGTCATTGAACCGTATCTACGTTTCGAGGGGTTGATTTCGGTCTCGCCGGACATCTATCTACGTTTCGAGGGGGTGCCAGCCAAGTATGAACGCTCCCAAAACCGCGTAATCCCAGTAGCAGAAAGCGCTTAATACTTCGGATATCGCGTTTGGGCAACCCCTTGAAATGCAGATAGATGTTCCTGATCCATCAGATCAACCCCTCGAAATGTAGATACCACCAATTTCGCCCACACTAATCCCGATTTCACGCCTCAAACGGCGATCAGCGCAGCCCGGGACCGCGTTTCCATTCGGAATTATTCGGGCGTCGGCCCACTGGCGACGATAGGGTGGTCAACAGCAGCCAGCACCGCAATCACCACCGGCGCCACTGAAGGGACCAGCATGAAAGTCGTCCTCAAAGGCATCTTTGACTACGCCGTCTCGAACGGGTGGATCGGTGAGAATCCTGTGGACAGGGTCACCGTGCCGAAGATCGCCTCCGACGACGACATGGTGTTCCTCTCGGTCCGCGAGGTCGAGTTGCTCGCGGACGAGGCGGAGAAGATCGGGAAGCCGGTGGACGGTCTGCTGGTCAGATGGCAGGCCTATACGGGATGCCGCATAGGCGAATCGCTTGCCCTTAAGGTCGGTGACGTGGACGCGGCCAAGCGGCGCGCCAGGATTGGCCGCACATGGACTGACGACGGGCACGGCGGTAGCATGCTCGGCACCCCGAAGAACGGAAAGGCCCGCAACATCGCGATACCACGGTTCCTCATGCCGCAGATCAAGGCGCAGATGGATGGCATGGGTGATGACGACTGGCTGTTCCGTGCCACCCGTGGCGGGAACGTCTGGACGAACATGTGGCGGACAAGGATATGGAACAAGGCCGTCAAAGCGGCCGGCATGGAGGACGTGGGCGTGACCATACACAGTCTGCGCCACACATACGCGAGCTTCGCGATCGCCCAGGGCGCGGACGTGAAGACCTTGCAGATGCAGCTCGGCCACTCCTCTCCCAGCATCACATTGAACACCTACACGGCGCTCTGGCCGGAACGATTGGACGACGTGGCCTACGCGATCGGAGCCCTCCGCGAGCGCGAACTCGTGTGAATCTGGCATGGAGATCCCGCGGCGTTTGTGTGCATTTGTATGCAGATTGTTTTCGACGGAAAAATAAGCTCTTGAAAACCTAATGTTTCCAAGAGCTCCGGTCGGGCTGACAGGATTTGAACCTGCGACATCCTGCTCCCAAAGCAGGCGCGCTACCAAACTGCGCTACAGCCCGATGTGCCCAGCTCAAGGCAAAACACAAATGTTGAGTATACCATAGGCTGAGACTGAGCCCGTCTTCAATTATCGCCCGGTTCCGTAGACCTTGGCAACCGAATCCGGGTCCATTGGACTCGACCCGCATCTTCCACCCCGCCGATGGTCCAAATAATCGGCGCAATGTAGGCCCCCTCCCATTGCGTTCCTAAGTGCGCGCCGAAACGACGAGTGCGCGAACATAGGTACGCAAATGGCCCTGTTTGCGTACTTATGTGCGCACGGTCGTCGTTTCGGCGCGCACTTAGGAACGCAAATCCGGACGACACATCCCACGCATGAACAGGCACCGCGCCGCATGCCGGTCATCATCCCACGCCACCCCCGTCATAACCCCGTACCGTCGCGTCACAATCTCGTCCCGCCCCGCCCCCCCTCCCCCGGCCACCAACCCAACACAGCCGCGAAACCGCCCGAGTACAAAGGATATCCGGACGGCGAAAGGGGTGTCATGGGACGTCATCAGCGAGCGGAGACCCTTGGTCTGATCTCATTCCTGATCTGCGCGATGGTCGGCGCGATAATGATGTCGCTGTACATGCAGTTCGCCCCGGCGATCTGGCAGATCACCCAACGACGTTTCATGGTGTGCGCGGGCATTCTGGCCGGTTGCGCCGCCCTGTCATTCTGCGTCGGTTACGCCAGCCACTCCCATTCGCTCAACCTGCAGCGCGGATGGTTCGCCCCGATTCGTCGCGTGTTCGAAATCCTCGCATTGTCGATCGTGTACGCGGCGACCGTGTTCCTCTCGTCATTCGCCCTACTCGGCGCAATCAACGGCATGATGGGGTCGGCGACGTTCAGCGGATACCTCACCCCCATCTGCGCCGGCTTCGCGGGCGTCGTCGGTTATATGACGTTCGTGCAGGCGGAGATGATGAACGCGAAGACGTTGGCCTCGCTGCTGCCGTTCTTCGTGATTTCCGGCGTGTGCACCGCCGGCCTGACCACCGACGACCCGTACTGGTACCACAACAATTTCTCGCAGCTCGGCGACCGCACCACGTTCGCGGCCCGCATGTTCAACTCGACGCTGATGCTCGCCGGAACGTGCATCATCATCGTCAGCTACTTCGCCATCTCGGAGCTGATCACCACCGAACGCATACAGCGAGCACGCCATCAGATGAACAAAAGCACCGGCACCGCCGCCGATGACCGCGACATCACGCATTTCACGTTGCGTATCGCCATCCTGTCGCTGCTGCTGACCATATCCGGGCTCATGTTCATCGGCATCGGCGCGTTCCGCTATACGCCGCACCCGATCATGCACAACGTGTGCGCCAAGGGACTGACGGTCATCATGGGCGTATTGATGCTCTCCCTGCCGTGGCTCGCCCCGCGGATACCGAAGGTGATGTCGGTGATTTCCGCCTTGGCGATTCTGATCTGCTCTGCCATCGGCATCAGGATGCTGATGGGCCAGGAAACGCTCACCAATCTCGAAGCGCTCGCCGGACTGCTGTTTCTGGGATGGTTCATCGTCTTCTCAAGGCAAATCGCCGCAATCGAGGCCGATCGTCTGCACGATCAGCTGATGATGCTGCAGACCGGCACTGGTGACAGCACCGGTGCCGGCCCCGGCAATCCAGCCCGAGACGCGGACGGCTCCGGCACCAACGAGCAGGTCGCGGAACTGCAATCCCGCCTGTCGAACGACCGGTAACACGCAAGTCACCGGTCGGCGCCTGCCTAGCGTAGCGCACACAGCGCGCAGGTGCGAAGCACCTGCCACGAGATCTCAGCTGTCCTCGCGACGTACCGCCGGGCAATCAGAACTCTTGAGCAGCAGGAAGCTGCGCGCCTGGGCGGTGATGGCGAATCCCGCCTCATAGCTCAGCTCCGGCCCCTTGGGGTTGTATGTGTCGATGAGCAGCTGCCACTTCTTGCCATACCGCTCACTGGGCAGCGTGAACATGATCGGCTCGTAATGCGCGTTGAAGATCAGGATGAAATCGTTGTCGATCATCGGCGAACCGTACCAGTCAGTCTCGGGGATGCGCGAGCCGTTGAGGAACACCATCATCGAGAACGCGTGCGTGTTCGACCAGTCATCCATGTCCATGATTGATCCGGTGTGGTCGAACCATTCGATCTGCGGGATCGTCGAGACGTCCTCGCCCGGCTCACGCCCGGAGAAGAAGCGGCGCCTGTGCAGCACGGGATGCTCCAGCCGCAGATGGATCAGCTTGGACACGAACTGCAGCAGGTCCTCCTGCTCGGGCGTGGAGTCCCAGCTGCGCCACGATATCTCGTTGTCCTGGCAGTAGGCATTGTTGTTGCCCTGCTGGGTGCGTTCCACCTCGTCGCCGCCGCAGATCATCGGGATGCCCTGGCTGACCAGCAGCGTGGAGAACAGGTTGCGCAGCTGCCGCTGGCGCAGGTTGTTGACATCGCTAATGGTTGTGGGGCCTTCCACGCCGCAGTTCCATGAACGATTGTTGCTTTCGCCGTCGCGGTTGTCTTCGCCGTTGGCCATGTTGTGCTTGTTGTTGTACGTGACCAGATCGTTCATGGTGAAGCCGTCGTGCGCGGTGATGAAGTTCACCGAAGCGACCGGCCTGCGGCCGTTGACCTGATACAGGTCGGAGCTGCCGAGCAGACGGCTGGCGAACTCGGGAAGCGTGGACGGCTGCGAGCGCCAGAAGTCGCGCACGCAGTCGCGGTAACGGCCGTTCCATTCGGACCAGCTCGACGGGAACCCGCCCACCTGGTAGCCGCCGGAGCCGAGATCCCACGGTTCGGCGATGAGTTTGACACGGGAGATGACCGGATCCTGTTCGACGATGTCGAAGAATGCGGACAGCTTGTCGACCTCCTGGAACTGGCGTGCCAGCGTGGCGGCCAGATCAAAGCGGAAGCCGTCGACGTGCATTTCGGTGACCCAATAACGCAGCGAGTCAGTGATGAGCTGCAGCGCGTGGGGAGAGCGCATGAGCAGCGAGTTGCCGGTGCCGGTGGTGTCGAAGTAATGCCGCGGATCGCCATCTACCAGACGATAGTACGACTGGTTGTCGATGCCCCTGAAGCTCAGGGTCGGGCCCATGTCGTTGCCTTCGGCGGTGTGGTTGTAAACCACGTCGAGGATGATCTCGATGCCAGCGCGGTGGTATGCCTTGACCATCGCCTTGAACTCGTTGACCTGCTCGCCGCGCTGGCCTGAGCATGCGTAGGCGTTGTGCGGCGCGAAGAACCCGATGGTGTTGTATCCCCAGTAGTTGCTCAGTCCCTTTTCCTGCAGGAACGAGTCGTTGACGAACTGGTGGATGGGCATGAGCTCCAGTGCGGTGATGCCGAGCTTTTTCAGGTATTCGATCACCGAGGGGTGCGCGAGGCCGGCGTAGGTTCCGCGAATCTGCGGCGGCACGTCCTTGTTGAGGTTGGTCATGCCGCGCACGTGGGCTTCGTAGATGACCGAATCATGGTATGGCGTGTTCGGATGCTGGTCGTTGCCCCAGTCAAAATAGGGGTTGACGACTGCGGACTTCATGGTGTGATCGGCTGAGTCGAGGTCGTTCATTGGGCCGTCCGGGTCGGCGAAACGGTAGGAGAACAGGCTTTCGTCGCCGTCGATGTTGCCTTCGATGGCTTTGGCGTAGGGGTCGAGCAGCAGCTTGTTCGGGTTGCACCGCATGCCCTTGGCGGGATCGTACGGGCCGTACACGCGGTAACCGTAGCGTTGCCCGGGTTGGATTCCGGAAATATAGTTATGCCAGACGTACGAGTTCTGCTCGGTCATCTCGATGCGCGTCTCTTTGTCGTCCTCGTCGAACAGACATAACTCGACCTTGTCCGCCACCTGCGAGAACAAGGCGAAATTCACGCCAGAACCGTCGTAGTTCGCACCCAACGGGTACATGGAGCCGGGTCGTATTTGCTGCATGGTCATATTATCGCACGCCAACGTGAACATAGTTAACTTCAAACCGATATAAAGAAAAATTCTCAGCGAACTATGTTTGTTTTACCATGAATACTTATTGTTTTTCAAAATTCGCTGAATCGTCTCATGCTGTATGGCGATGATGGAGTTCGACGCGGTGACCGGCACTCCGGCGAGTTGGCGCCAGGTCACCCACGCAGATTCCACGTGTTCGTCGGGATCGAACCGGCACGGTCGGCTTTCCCAGCGTCGCAGGTGCATGACCATGATGTTGGCGAGCTCGTCGCTCATGCCTTCCGACGAGTAGAACGCCCCCACATGGTCGAATATGACGCCGTCCTCTCCGACCGGCACCACGCCGGTCTCCTCGGCGAGCTCGCGCAGCGCCGCCTGCTCCACGTCCTCTCCGTCGTCCATCAGTCCCGCCGGCAGACCGTAGGCGAACAGGTCGGATCCTACGCGGTACTCGCGCTCCAGCAGGTACAGGTCCCGGGCCTCGTCATGGACGAGCATGACGACGCATGGCGCGTGACGGCACACCTGGCGACGCACGGTGACGCAGTCCCCGCCACCGGCCGGCAGCGCGATGCGCATGTCCTCCACGTCGAACACCGCCCCTTGGTACACGGTCTGTCGTGACAGCACGACGGCCCTGCGATCCCGGCTGTCCATGACGATGCCGTCGGTGGAGCGGTCGAGCAGCGCGTCGACCTGCCGGGTGATGTCGCTTGCGGCGGCGGTACCCGCGGTTTCGGCAGTGCCAGCGGTGTCAGCGGTTGAACGGTCAGGCATGATGAATGGTCCTTTTTCGAAAGAAGTTGTCAGCGATGTGCAGCGGCAGCCGGCTAGCCCCGGCAGGGGATGTTCAGCGTCCACGGATCGGTGTTCATCGTGATATGGGTGGTGCGTATGGTCTCCCCCGTCGCCCGCCCGACCGCCGCGGCGATGTCGTCCGGGGCGTATCGGAACCACAGCGACTCGATGGCGGAGTGCGGCGTGTTGATCAGTGCCGGACGCGCGACGGCGCTCCCTGCCGTTCCCGTATTTCCGGCCGAGGGGGCGGCCAGTCCGCGCGAGAGCAGTGACGCCTCGTACCGCGCCTGTTCCAAGGCGTCGGTCGCTGGATGATGGCGCAGGTCGCTGGTCACATACACATCGGCTCCGCTGGCCCGCACCTCGTCGAACAGCGAGTCCCCTGATCCCGGCAGCACCGCGACGCGCCGCACGAGCGACTGGAGGTCGCCGGCGACCTGAACACCAAGATTCGTGGCCGGCAGCGTCTGCGCCACGCGATGCGCGAAACGCTCCAAGGTCATCGGCTCCTCCAGCAGGCCGACACGACCCAGGCCCACGGCGTGCGCAGACCCCGGGTCGTCGATGGGCACCAGAGGCCGCTGATCGACCAGGCCGAACGCGTCGGCCGCAGCCTGCCCTACACCGCGCCACGCGGCATCGGCGTTGGTGTGACCCACCCACAGAGCGCAGTGATGGCTGTACAGTTTGCCGACGATGGCACCGTGCACGTCCTGTCCGGAGACGGCGTGCACGGAACGGAACAGCAACGGGTGATGGCATATCAGCAGGTCGGCGCCGCGTTCGATGGCCTCGTCGATCACCGCCATGGTGGGGTCCGCGGCGAATGCGACCAGTCCGACGTCGGCACCGGGCTCGCCGACGATCAGGCCGGGCGCGTCCCAGGATTCCGCATAGCGCAGCGGATACAGGGTTTCCACTACGTTGACGACCTGTCGAAGCGTGGTCATGGCTTGTCCTCTTTTCTTTTCTTGCCGTCGTTGTTCTCGCCGCCGTGCCGTCGCCGTCAGTGGGCGGCGAGCTGCCAGTCGGAGCCGATGCCGGTGGACACGTCCAACGGCACGGCGAGATCGACCGCGTGCTCCATGGCGTCGCGCACCAGGCCCGTCACCTGCTCGGCTTCGCCGGGGGCTATCTCCACCACGAGTTCGTCGTGGATCTGCAGGATGATACGGCTACGGACCTTGGCCTTGGCGAGCGCGTCGGACGCGTGGATCATGGCGATCTTCATGATGTCTGCGGCCGAGCCCTGGATGGGCGCGTTGAGTGCTCCCCGCTCGGCGGCGTCGCGTATGTTGCGGTTCGGCGACTGCAGTCCGGGGAAGTACCGACGCCTGCCGAACATCGTCTCGGTGTAGCCCTTCTCGCGGGCGCCGGCGACCAGGGATTCCAGATACTCGTGGACCTTGCCGAACGTCGCGAAATACTGCGATTTCAGCCGGTCAGCCTCGCCGGGGCTGATTTTGAGCTGCTGGGCGAGACCGTAGGTGCTCAATCCGTACGCCAGCCCGTAGCTCATCGCCTTTACGTGGGTGCGCTGGTCGGGGGTGATGTCGTCAACGGGGATGCCGTACACGAGGCTCGCCACGTACTTGTGGAAGTCAGCTCCGGAGCGGAACGCCTCGATCAGCGCGTCATCGCCCGACAGGTCGGCCATGATGCGCAGCTCGACCTGCGAGTAGTCGGAGCTCAACAGCGACTCATAGCCCTCTCCGGGCACGAACGCGGAGCGAATCTCGCGGCCCTCGGCATTGCGGTTGGGGATGTTCTGCAGGTTCGGGTCGACGGAACTGAGCCGTCCGGTGGCGGCCACGGTCTGCTCGAACGTGGTGTGGATTCTCCCGTCATCAGGGTTCACCGCATCGATCAGGCTTTGGACGATCTGCTTGAGCTTGTTCGTCTCGCGATGGCGCAGCAGCGCGGTCAGAAATCCGTTGGCGCGCTCGTTGCCGACGGATCGGACCGCGAGATCCTGCAGCGCGGACGCATTGGTCGTGTACGAACCCGATTTTGTTTTCTTGGTCGGCTTGAGGCCCATGTCGTCGAACAGCACGGCCTGCAACTGCTTGGGGCTTTGCAGGTTGACGCGGCTCCCGGCGAACTGCCAGGCGGTCTCCTGCGCGTCGCGAGCGTCGACGGCGAACCGGTCGCGCATCTCGGTCAGGCGCATGAAGTCCACGCTGGCACCGACCTGCTCCATGCCAAACAGCACGTGGGACACCGGCAGCTCGATGGACTGCAGCAGCCTGAACTGCTCGCGTTCGTCGATCTTCGCGGCCAGCATGTCGGCGAGGGCGCGAACCATGGCCATATGAAGCAGATCCTTGCGCTGGTCGGCCGGATCGACGTCGCCGCTCAAGTCCAGCTGCCCCTGCGCGACGTCATCGGCATTGTCCAATTGCAGCTGCAGGAAATGGGATGCCGCCTGTTCCAGCGAATCGGCATGATAGTCCGGCTGGACCAGGTATCCGGCGAGTTTCGTATCGAACCACGGCTCGGCGAGGTCCAGTCCGAGCGACGCGAGGATGTGCGACTGCTCCTTGTACCCGTGCACGACCATCTGGTCGGCGTGCCCGTCAAGGAACCGCTGCAACGCGGTACGGACGCCGGCGATCACGCCGGCTTCCAGCACGGCCGCCTTGCCGCCGACCTCCAGCATCAGCACGCTGCATCCCGGGTTCCCGGGTTTGGATGAGCCTTCGGCATACAGCGCGCAGGTCGATGCCATGACGTCGGCGCAGTGCGCCCGGTTGCGCGGCTCATCATCCAAATTGTCGGCAGGCGAGCCGAGACCGTCTCGTGTGGAGTCGATCCATGCCGCCAACGCTGCCTCATCCGCGATGGTCACGGCCTCGGGAATCCTCAGGTCGTTGGAGGTGTCCTCGTCGTCTGCGTGCTTGTCAGCTGCGTCGCCGGCCTGCTTGCCGGCGTTGAACGACTTGAGCACCTTGCTGCGGGTGCGCGGACCGAATTCGAGGCTGGTGAACAGTTCCGAAAGCGCGTCGGCGTCCACCTCGCCGAATGTCAGGTCCTCGATGCCAATACCGAGGTCCACGTCGCGCCGCAGAGCGTTGACCTTGCGGTTGAGCTTGACCTGCTCGATGTTCTCGCGCAGCGACTCGCCCTTCTTGCCGCCTATCTCGTCGGCGTGCTCGATGATACCCTCAAGTCCGCCGTACTGGTTGATCCACTTCGCCGCGAACCCGTCGCCGACGCCGGGCACGCCGGGGATGTTGTCGGCAGTCTCGCCGCGCAACGCCGCAAGATCCGGGTATTGCGCGGGGCCGACATGATACTTGTCCTCCACCGCCTGCGGCGTCATGTGCTTGAGGTCCTTGAAGTGATGCCCGGGATACAGCACGGTGACGCGCTCGTCGATCAGCTGGAAGGCGTCGCGGTCGCCGGACAGCACCAGCGTGTCGTATCCGGACCGCTCCCCCATCGCGGCGAGCGTGGCGATGATGTCGTCGCCCTCATACCCCTGCTTTTCGACGTAGGTGACGCCCAGCGCCGTGAGCATCTTCTGGACGAGCGGCAGCTGGGTGAGCAGGTCCTCCGGCGCCGCTTCGCGGGTGCCCTTGTATTGCGGCAGCATCTCGTTGCGGAAGGTGCCGCCCTTCATGTCGAACGCGACCGCGAGATGGTCGGGCTTCTCGCTGTCCAGCACCTGGGACAGCATCGTGGCGAAACCCCATACCGCGTTCGTGGCCTGTCCGGCCTGAGTACTGAAATTTTCCGCCGGTAAAGCGAAAAACGCGCGGAACGCAAGCGAGTGGCCATCGACCACCAGCAACGTTCCACGCGTTTTCGTCTGGGCGTCGTCGCGCGATTCGCTCATTCCCCTACTTCCGACGGCTTGGGATCGCCATACTTGGCGATGATCGCCATGGCCAGACGCTTCTTCGGGATGCGCTGATCCATCGAGGTCTTCTGGATCCAGCGGAAGGCTCCCTGCTCGGAGAAGTCCGCCTTGTCCATGAGCAGGCCCTTGGCGCGGTCGACGAGCTTGCGCTCCTCCAGCGTGTCTTCGGCCTTCTTGAGTTTCTCCTCGGCCTTCTTGAGCTGCTCTTCGGTCTCCTTGAGCTTGTTCTCGCTGGTCTCGACGTTGTCGAGCAGGTCGTTGATCTCGGAGAAACGGCCCATCGCGACTTCCAGGGCGGGCAGCAGCTTGGATTCCTCATACGGCTTGGTGACGTAGGCCATGGCACCTGCACCGGTCGCCTGACGGACCAGGTCGGGTTGCGAGAACGCGGTGAGCATCACCACGGGAGCGATGTTCTCGTCGCAGATGACGCCGGCGGCGGCGATGCCGTCCATACGGGGCATCTTCACGTCCATGCACACGATATCCGGGCGGAACTTGCGCGTCAAATCGACGGCCTCCTCACCATTGGCCGCCTCGCCGACGACCTCATACCCGTTGTCCTCCAGCATGGCCACCAGATCCATGCGGTTCACCGACTCGTCCTCGGCGACAACGACCGTGCGCTTCTTGTGCACGGCGCTCTCGACGGGCTCACCTTCGGAGACTGCCTTCAGCTCGTCGGCGGAAAGCACCTCCTCTACCTGACCCTCTTGCTCTTGCGTTGAGGTCTTCTTTCTTGCCACCATGCTCACAACCTCTTTTCCACGACACAGTGATTCATCGACAAAACTTCATGTATAACGATAACATAGAGATTCGGCGATGCGGCACTGTGGCTCGCCCGATAATGCAACGTGCCCTCGGTGGGACTCGAACCCACACTGCGCAGATTTTGAGGCTGCTTCCTCTACCAATTGGGATACGAGGGCGTTTCTGGCACTCGCGATAGTTTAGCATATCGCTACGTCATTCGTCCATTGCAGGCGTGCCGCGCATCATTCCAGCGAGTCACGCCGGTTCCGTGGACACCATACGCCCCGGCACGCGATTTACGCCGGTAGCATCAACGCCGCGCCGAATATCCCCGCAACTCACCAGCGCGGACCTACAATGGAAACACATAAGAGAACTATCAAAGGTGAGGCTTATGAGCATGGACAGTGACACTTACAGACCCTTCGATCCGTGGCGTCCGACACCGGTCAAGGAGGAGTCCCGCAAGCAAATCGTCGAGACCCATTATTTCAACGTAGACAGGGTCGCGTTCAGTTCGGCGCAGGTCGGCCAGTTCGAACGGTTCATCCTGCATGAGAACAACGGGGACACCGTCGGCGTCCTTGCGGTGACCGCTGACGGGAAGATTCCGTTCGTCGAGCAGTACCGCATCCCGACCCATCGCTGGACGTTGGAGATTCCGGCAGGCCATGCCAACGCGCCAAGCGAGCAGTATCTGGACGTTGCAAGCCGCAAGCTGCGCGAGGAGGCCGGCTACGAGGCTTCGAAGCTCATCCAGTTCACGCGCTTCATCAACACGCCCAGCTTCTCCTCGCAGTACACCGCGCTGTATCTGGCGACGGGACTCAAGGAGGTGGACCGTTCCGCGATCGGCCCGGAGACGCCACGTCCCGCGGTACGCCTGTACACGCAACAGGAGGCCATGGAGATGGTGACCAACGGCACCATCGTTGATGCGAAGACGGTTATCGCGATCCTTCGCCTGCATGAGGGACTGCTGGAGCACATCGGCATGTGAGCATGTGAGATTGTGCGGTTCGCCTTCCGCACGAGACAATCGCGCATCTGCCCCGCATCCGCGCGACGACCTTCCGCATCGTCCTTGAGCCGATGCGGTTCCCTGGCGAAAGCGCGTGAGCCCCCGCTCGTTTCGGAGCGGGGGCTCACGCATGAGTATTCGGCTTCCGTCGTCACGCAGCGGAAGCCGAATCTGCTATCGGCTGAAATCAGTCGTTGGCACCGACGGTGTGCACGTAGATGGTGTCGGTGCTGCCAGCGGCGTGCTCGCCCTGAGCGGAGCTCAGCACGACGATCTTGTCACCGTCGGAGACCTTGCCGGCGTTCTTGAGGACCTTGTCGGTGAAGGCCATGAGATCCTTGCGGGTCTTGTCGTGGTAGTCCTCATCGAGTAGGAAGGCCTCGGTGCCCCAGGAGAGGGCCAGCCAGTGGTAGGTGTGCTCGTTGGTGGTCAGGCCGTAGATCGGGGCGGCCGGACGCTCGCGGGACACACGGTGCACGGTGTTGCCGGTCTGGGTGTAGGCGACGATGGCCTTGGCGTTGAGCTTCTCGGCCAGGTCGACGGCGGCGGAGGAAACGGCGCCGGTGGAGGACATGTCGAGGTTCTTCAGCTCGGGGATGCGGTCGAAGCCGTGCTCGGTGGCGAAGCCGGAGATGCGGCTCATCGTGGCGACGGTCTCGGTCGGGTACTCGCCGACGGCGGTCTCGTTGGAGGTCATCGTGGCGTCGGCGCCGTCAAGCACGGCGTTGGCGCAGTCGGAAGCCTCTGCACGGGACGGAACCGGGGAGTGGACCATGGAGCCCAGGACCTCGGTGGCGACGATGACGGGCTTGGCGTACGCCGGCGGTTGCGGCGCTGTAGGTGAACTTGGAATAGCTCAGGCCATAGCCGAA